>Ga0214170_1000018_pt1 | contig 95130 bp, 97 predicted proteins | sample TroBogEpilimnion_2_FD_153008 | JGI IMG/M metagenome (GOLD analysis project Ga0214170, IMG submission 153008) | Freshwater microbial communities from Trout Bog Lake, WI - 27JUN2007 epilimnion | ecosystem: Environmental > Aquatic > Freshwater > Lake > Epilimnion/Euphotic zone | place: Trout Bog... | reverse complement strand
GGGGGCTGCTTGGAGCGGTCTTCAGGCATGGGGGGTCAACCCTTACCAAGGGCGGGAAAGTGTCAACTCTCCCTGCCAAACGTCCGGGCTTGTGCCGGGACGAGAGAGGGTAAGACTGAGGGGGTCTTATGAGTTCCGCTGATGTCCTTTCCGCCCTGCAAGTTGCCCAGAAAAAAGGGCTACTTTCTGCTGATGCCCTCAAAAACTCCGCTTCTTTGCTCCATTCAGGGGCGCTTCCCGGGGAGTCGGTAGAGGCCTTGCAAGACTTGGTTAACAAGGGGGCTTGGGCCGAATTAGAGGATCGTTTCTATAAAGGTATCGCGTTTGGCACCGGTGGGATGCGCGGTCGGACGGTCGGCCGGGTGTCGGCCGCCAATGAATTGGGTCCAGATGGCTTGCCGGTGCGAGCCGCGATTGGGACGGCTACGATGAATGACATCAATGTGCTCCGTGCAATTGTAGGGCTTTGGAAGCATGTCTCAGTCAAACACCCGGAAGCTCGCTTGGTCGTGGCCCATGACGTCCGCCATTTTTCGCGTCACTTCGCGGAACTCATCACGGGTGCTTGGACGCAATTGGGTGGTGAGGCCTACTTGTTCGCTGGCCCACGCTCGACGCCCCAGCTGAGTTTTACGCTGCGTCAACTCGGTGCACAAGCGGGAGTGGTGATTACGGCGAGCCATAATCCTTCGCACGATAATGGTTTCAAATGTTCTTTAGCTGATGGCGGTCAGGTGTTGCCTCCCGATGATGCCGCTATCGTGGCTGAGGTCGCTAAGTTAGGTCCTGCCGATGTGGCCGATTTTTTAGATAAAGATATTAGTCGCGTGAAGACCGTCGATGCGGCCACGGAAGATATTTATTTAGCCCGTTTAGCGGGCGTGGTGTTGAACCCCGATGTGATTGCCCGCCACACGCCCAAAGTGGTTTATACCAATCTTCACGGTACGGGCGATGTGATGGTCATTCCGGCTTTGCGTCGGATTGGCATTGATCCGCATGTGGTCGAAGAACAGCGCGAACATGATGGTCGCTTCCCCACCGTGCCTTCGCCCAATCCTGAAAATGCTTCTGCCTTCGTCCTGGGGCTGAAATTAGCCGAAGAGGTGAGTGCGGACTTAGTGGTGGCGACCGATCCTGATGCCGACCGGGTTGGGATTGCCTGCCCCTTGCCTAAAGGGGGTTACCGTTTGTTGACGGGTAATGAAGTGGCGGCGTTGTTGACCGAGTTTCGCCTTTCTTCGCTCAAGGATGCAGGGATTTTGCCAGCCAATGGTTCCCCGCAAGCGGCCGTGGTCAAATCACTCGTCACGACCCCATTAGTCGCGGCGATTTGCGCCCGTCATGGAGTGCGCTGTGTGGAGACGTTGGTGGGCTTTAAGTGGATTGCCCGCAAGTTGGAGCGTTGGTCGCAAAAATTGCAAACGGCAGTCGATGCCGCAGCTCCGCAATTGCCGCTGCGTCGGCGGGCTCCACTGGCTTTACGCTACTCTACGTTATTCCTTTTAGGTGCTGAAGAGAGTTACGGTTATTTGGCGGATGACGCGGTGCGCGATAAAGATGCGAACGCCTCGGTGGTGATGCTTTGTGAATTTGCCGCGGTGCTGAAATCGCGCGGTCGCACTTTGCTCGATGCTCTGGATGTCTTGCATTTAAGCCATGGGGCGCACCATGAAGACCTACTCAACTTAACGTTTGAAGGCTCGGAAGGTGCCGCTGCGATTCGTCGCTTGGTAGATTCTTGGCGCTCGAAGCCCCCGCGGGAAATCGCCGGCACTAAAGTGCTCAAGGTGACGGATTACGATCAGGATGAGGTTTTGGATGCCGAAGGTGATCGGGTGCCGCGTGAAGAATTTATTATCGCCGAGTTAGCCGATGGCCGTCGCGTTGCGGTCCGTGCTTCAGGCACAGAACCCAAAGCGAAATTCTATTCGTTCGCCCGAGCGGAAGTGACCGATGCGGATGATCTGCCCGCGGCGCGCGAACGAGCCAAGGCGGCGGCTCTGGAATTACGCACCTGGTTGGAAAAAGACGCCAAACGTCGCGCCGAATAATCATGAAACCTTTTCTTTACTTGGTTTTATTAGGTTTAGTCGGTTGCGCGGTACCGCCCAACGAGCCCTCGTTTGTGACGGAAAAGACGCCCGCTGCGGCCGCACTTTCTGGGGCACCTGCGAAGGAAGGCGAACTCTCCGAGCAAATTAAGGCGGCTAACGAAAAGAATAACGACCGGCTTTTAAAAGGCGATTGGCGCGCCGCAAAACCTGCGGTGGGCCCCAATCCCTGAGTTGGCCTGTTTTACTGAGCGCCGCCTTGACGCAGTACTTCTTGAGCTAAGGCTTCGGGTACTTGGTCTGAGGTACTCGCGCCTCCAATGCTTTCTTGTAGTACGAAGCGGAGTTTGCCGGCCCGGACTTTCTTATCCTTCTGCATCGTCGCCATTAATTGCGCTAAAGGTAAAGGAGTGCGCAGGTGCGTGGGCAATTCGTGGGCTTTGACGGTCGCGATTACGGCTTCTACTTGAGCTGGGGTGCAACGGTGTAGTGCGGCCGAAAGACGTGCTGCCATGACTAAACCAATGGCGACGGCTTCGCCATGTAAGTAAGTGCCGTAGCCAGCTGTTGCTTCAATCGCGTGGGCAAAAGTATGACCGAGGTTAAGCAAAGCGCGGCCGCCTTCGGCCTTGGTTTCGCGTTCATCGCTGGCGACGACTGCAGCTTTAATCTCCACGCAACGGCGGATGACTTTAGGTAAAAGTGGGTGCTTCCAGTTAAGCGGGGCGTTTTGCTCGAGCAGGCCAAAGAGGTCGGCATCCGCAATCAAACCGTGCTTTATCACTTCGGCCATGCCTGCGGCAAACTCGCGAGGGGGTAAAGTGGCGAGTAATTCTGGATCAGCCCACACGGCGGTGGGTTGATGGAAATTGCCGACGAGGTTTTTGCCTGCCGTGAGGTTGATGCCTGTTTTGCCACCTACCGAACTGTCGACCATGGCTAAGAGCGTGGTCGGCACTTGATAAAAATCGATGCCTCGTAAGTAAGACGCCGCGGCAAAGCCGGCCAAGTCACCAATCACGCCGCCACCTAAAGCAAACACCGCTCCATCACGGTTTAATTTATGAGCTGCAAAAAAATCCCAGAGTCGAGCGAGTTCCTGCACCGACTTAGCCGTTTCGCCATCTTGGGCTGTCACTAACACGGGCATTAACTGCGCTAAAGATTGCACAAAATGACTCTGTGCTTGGGCGACGGCAGGGGAGGTCACGACCACGCAGCGTGAGCCTTGAGCTAAGCGCCGTTGGGCTTCAGCCAAAACTTCTTGGCGAATCCCAATTCCGATTTTCACCGGATAGGAACGATCGCCGAGGGCAACAGTGACGGTTTCAGCCGACATGCCTAGACGCTGGTGCGATTCTGCGGTGCTGGCAAGCCAACCTACGCACTTAATCCCACGATCGAGCGTGCGTAAGCCCGGGCTTCGAAGGGTTGGAGGTCCTCGGGTTTCTCACCCACCCCGATAAAGCGGACGGGAATTTTTAATTCGCGAACAATGGCTACTAACGCACCTCCTTTGGCCGTGCCGTCTAACTTGGTCACGATTAAGCCCGTCAGGCCAACCGCTTCATGGAAAATGCGCGCTTGCTCCAAGGAGTTAATCCCGAGTGAGCCATCGACCACGAGCCACTTTTCATGCGGAGCGGTGGGCAGGGCTTTGGCGGTGACGCGGACGACTTTTCGCAACTCTTCTAAGAGGTGGCTCTTGGTGTGTAAGCGCCCTGCGGTATCTAAAATAATATAATCTGCTCCGCGAGCGACCCCGGCTTTGACAGCATCAAAGGCTACGGCCGCGGCGTCCGCACCATGGGCTCCGCCAATGACTTCTACGCCGATGCGTCCGGCCCAGGCTTGTAATTGTTCTCCTGCGGCGGCGCGGAAAGTATCACAGGCTCCGAAGAGACATTTCTTTTGTTGTTGCTGCCAGTGCGCACTCAACTTGGCCGCCGTCGTGGTTTTGCCGGCACCATTAACCCCGAGTAACATGATTACCGTGGAGGGGTGGGTGGTGACCGGAGTGGTCGGAAGGCTCAGGGCTTTTTCAATGGCCTCGGCCGCTGCTTCGGCTGGGCCGGCTTGACGGGCACTGGCATTATTTTTCCAAGCGGCTTGAGTGGCGGTGACAATTTCTTCGGTGGTGACGGGGCCAAAGTCTGCCGCGAGTAACTGCGTACGCAGGGCTTCGGCCGATTGCGCATCAATCGGTTTGGAGAGTAAATTACTAACGGCCTCCGCGGTGCGACTCAGCCCCGATTTCAGACGTTGGAAAAAGCCGCCTAACATGGTTTAGCCTTCGGCTCGGCGGGGATCGCGACGCAACTCTTCTTTATAGCTATCTAAAATCCCGTTCACAAAGCGTTTGGATTCTTCCGTCGAATATTCTTTGGCGATGTCAATCGCTTCGTTGATGCTCACGACGGGAGGAATGTCGGTCCGGCGCATGAGCTCGAAGATGGCGATGCGCAAGATTGCGAGGTCGACCCGGGCAATCCGTGAAAAAGCCCAGTTCTGCGTATACTTAGCGATGACTTCATCAATCAGGGCTAAGTCTCGGATGACGCCTTGAATCAGTTCTTCGGCGAAAGAATAGTATTCGCGGGGCTGTTCGCGATTTTGGAAGAAATCGAAGAGCCCCGTGACCATGTCGCCGTGCCGTTGTATTTCCCAAGAATAGAGAAATTGCATCGCGGCCACGCGGTTATCGCGACGACGGTTCCGTTTAACGGGCGTCGTTTCGGGCGAGTCCGAAGAGGGAGGAGGATTGTCTTCCACGTTAGTTTTGCTCGAAAGAATCCTCGGCCGAGTCGCGGGAGAGCCCTAGGTCATCGAGGTGTTCTTGAAATTTTAATTGATGTTGGGCCATCACCAAGGCCGCTTCTGCGAATTCATGGCCGCGTGCTTGAGGGCCGAGGCAACGGACTTCGGCTTGTTGGAGGTTATTCGTTACCACAATCCCATTGATAACAGGTACTTGGGTTTGCAGTCCGATGTCTTGCATCGCTTTGGCGGTGGAGTGCGCGATGATTTCGTGGTGCGGTGTGTCGCCCGCAATCACGACTCCGAGGCCGATGATGCAATCATACTCTTGGGTGATGGCAGCCAAGTTTACTAAATAGGGAATCTCGCCCGAACCTGGCACCGACCATGTCTTGATATGATCAGGCTGGACGCGCTTGGCCAAAAGGGTTTGGCACACCTGTTGATAGAGGGCTTCGACGAGTTTGCCGTTATACCCGGCTTTCACGATGGCGAAGCGGAAGGGCGCGCCTTCAAGGTCGTCATGTTTGGGTTTGTCTTGGCTCATAGGTCGAAGAACGAGCGTCGAATGGAACGGTTTCCGCTTCTTACTTCAAGCGGAATCACGGCAAACTACTTTCCAAACTAGTTACTTTTAGTCGATAAACCGCCAAAACTTTATTCGTAGGTCAGTTGCGCACTTAAAATGCCATCCGTGGAACTAACCGTGCGCAGCCAATAGGCGTTGAGCCAATCGGGGAAGTGGTGGGTGACTTTAGCACCCGGCGCGACCGTGAAGGTTTGGTAAGCGGCAAAATGTCCGTTGCCTGCGGCATCGAGTTCTACTGTGACCTCCGCGACAGCGGTACCATGATTCTCTAACACGATTGTTTTTTGGCCGTAACCAGTGAAGAGGTAGGGATCCGAGGGATTTTGTTTGGTGACTTGCGTCTTCAACCAAGGCCCACCGTGACCGCGTGGTTTGCCGAGTTGCCAAAGGTCGTCAATGGCTCCCACCCAAACACTCGCGGCGCCATCGGCAGAACGAATGATGTGACGGTTAGGGGTGGTGCTTTCAGGGTTGATACCCGTGAGTACGAGTAACCCGCGGTAAGAACAGAAGTCATGGATGGCAAAGGGACTGGAGGCGATGGGGCGCATCCGAATCGCACCACCCGCATTAAGTGCGGTCAGCTCGTAGAGAGTTCCGTGCGCTTGAAAGAGGTCGCGTTCCGTAACGGCTTCGCGGGCTTTGCGCAGCGTATTTTTCGCGAGCAAGGCATCGAAGCCTGGCTCATTCGAGCGCGGTAAGCGCCAGTGCGTTTTACCTTCCTCGTAAATCACCGAGGCCTCATCGAGGCTCAAGACGCCTTGAGGGATGGGATTATTTTTGGTGTAGATTTCGCGAATCTTAGGATCTTTGATCGGCACTAGTTCCATCTGTGCATTGAGTTCATAGAGGTTGCCTTGCGTGGTCTCACCTTGATGAATCTGACTGCTTAAAACAGCGAGGGTGCGAAGATTCCCGCCGCGCGTGAGCACAAAGGCACCTTGGGAGTTGGGGTCATTGGCCCGAGAAAGCCCAGCAAAAATCTCCGAGGGCGAAGTGCCGCGATGATCGAGATTGCTGTATTGGAAAGTTGCCGAGGCTGTTTGTTGGGAGCGTTGGGAAATGACTCGAATCCAAGCGCCATGCAGGCTGCTGGGTAATTCAAGCCAAGTACCCGCTTGGTCACGTTCGATTTGCACGGCTTTCCACGCGGTCCATTGCCCGTGACCTTCAATGTCGATTTCGAGATTAAAGGTTGAAGGAGCCGTACGATCGTGAGCCAGATAAAGTGCTCGACGGTCAAAGCCATTGAGCAGGAAGGCATCGGAAGGCTGCCCGGCTGGTACCGCTTCATCAACCCACACGCTACCCCGGCCGAGTGCGGGGCCAAGTCGGTCGGGCGTATCGAGCGAGGTGAACCAGAGGTTCGACTGCGATTGGCCCGGTGCCGCTTGGTGTTCTTTGAGCGGGCGCTTGTTGAGGAATTCGGATTTGGCGGCATCATCGCACCCGAAGACGAGGCGGTCTTGCCAGCGAGCGAAGTCGCCGATGATTTTTAAATAGGTCGAGCGTGGTGCGATGCCCGCCGAGTTTTTGGCCGAAAACGTTGCCGGGAATTTCCAGAACATCCCGTGCATCGTCATCAGGTAGTCCGTGCCGGTATCAATATTACGAATACGCGGCCATTCGGTATTCCAGCCGTGAGCTCCATCGTAAGTGTGGCTGGCTTTTGGCAGACGGTAGCTGGTCCACTGACCGTTTTCCATGACCATGAGAATGAGCGAACGGTAGTCCCATCCAATCGTCCAGACGGGGTCTTGTTCTGGGTGGAGGTTTCCTTCGATGCCACCAGGACCCGTGACTTCGGTGAATTGGTTGCGGCGGATAAGCTTCCAGTTGCCCGTGCCTTGCCATTCGCCCAAGGCTCCACTGGCGATGTCGGGGTTGGTTTGGGCGAGCGGCGTGTCTTCGCCATTGTTGGCGATGATTAAGCGGCCTTGCCCAGAATAAAGACCCTTACCGTGGTAGCCGGGAAGCGTCGACTTAATCGTGGCGGGATGCGCTTCGTTGGTTTGGCCTGGTTTGGGATTATTTTTAATTTCCTTAATCAAGCCGGTGACTTCGAGGGTGTTGACGTCGACTTCGTAGAGCCCGTCTTCCATCGTGGCATAATAAACTTTGTTGGCGGGATCGGTCAGGTGACGGGCTGTCCCTGTTAGACGTCCGGGCATTAATTTAGGACTAATCACGCGCACGTGCCGTTGGGCGTCGATCACGTAAGGTCCAATCAGGAGTTGTTGCGACTCGCGGTGGATCAGTCGATTGGCGGGCGTGCCGCCGACGCTTTCAGGGTGAACGATTTGTTGGAGGTCGGGAGTGATCTCGTAAAGTTTATCACTCGAGCCGTACGGCAGGTGTGGTCCATACGAAATCACCCAGAGTCGGTCAGCCCACGGGACGACGGCCCCCGTGCCACATTCGCCTTCATTGTTGAAGGTAGCGAGTTGAGGGTAGATGCCGGACCATTCCTGAGGCTCGCTGGCCGCAGGGCTGGAATTGATGAGACCAAGGCAACTCCCTAACACGAATAGGCTAAGACGCATCGAATCAACTTTAGGGGCAACGCATCGATGGCAAGCCTGCTGTCTTTAGTAGAGGTTTAGTATCAACCAGCCGAGTAATAGGATTAAGGGAAAGCCCAATAAATGGCTGAGGCGGCGGTTGTTCGCTAATGCTAAGCAGCCAAGCAATACGCCGAGTGCCCCGCTGGCTCCGTGCCAAAGCTCCGTTACGTGAAAGTACCAAACGGTATAAGGCATTTGGGCTAAATAGTTGGCTACGGTGGTCATGATTTTTAAACACGCCGCCGCGACTCCATTGCACCAGGCTGCGAGTGGTAAAAGTTCAGCCCAGAAACTGCAGGCGGTGGAGAGCAGGCCGCAAAGCAAGGGGATTTCCGAAAGGGGAACGAGGATGAGATTCGCCACCGGCCCGCTTAAACTCGTTTGTCCGAAAAAGAACAGGGATACGGGGAGTCCAGCAATCGTGGCTGACCACGAAACGCACAGGGCGGTGATAAGCCAGTCGCGTCCAGTCCGCAGTTGGCGTTGCCACCCACTGGTTGCGCTGCGGGCGGTGAGACGATTCGCTAGGTCTGGTCGCGTTAAAGCATCACTTAAATTGGCGCCTAAGGTAATGATGGCGAGTACGGCGAGGTAAGAGAGTTGAAAGCCTGGATCGGTTAGAGCTTCGGGGCTGATTAAAAGCGTCACGGTTCCAGCAAGCGCCAAGGATTGGAGGGCTGAAGTAGAACGTTCGCTTCGCTGACCTAACCAAAGTACGAGTGCCATCATCCAAGCCCGGAGCGAAGAAGGTGAGGCTCCGGTGATTTCAACGTAGAGCCACAGTAATCCTAAGATAACGATGCCCGAAGGGATTTCCGGTAGGCGAAGTTTTTTAGTGAACCATAATAAAGCTCCCGCCATGCCGGCGATATGGAGTCCGCTAATAGCAAACAGATGCAGGGTGCCAGTAGTCATGAAAGCTTGTCTGGCTTCATCAGGTAGTAGTGCCGTGCGCCCCAACATAGTGGCGGCTAACAATGCCCCGCCTTCTTCGTCAGCCCAAGGCAATGTGCGCCACCATTGTTCTAAATAAGTTTGTTGGTGCTGGCACCACTGCCGGAACGTTGAGGCGGGAATGAGTGTGCCCAAAGTTTTTCCGCCCGTGAGTTTGAGACTCGCCCCTTGCGATTGCACCCAACGGTCAAAGCCGGTGGGCTGGCGGGGCAGGGGTTTAAGGTGTCCGCTGATTTTAATTTCAGCCCCTGCCGTGGGACAAAGGCCGTAAGCCGCCACGGCCACACGACGGCGAAATAATTCATCGTCTCGATCGGTGATGATGCCAAAGCCAGTCCAACCTAGGCCCTTTAGTTTGGGGTGCGCTTGTTCGACGAGCAGAGAAAATTCGCCGTAGCGGTGGGCGAGCTTCAGCGGGGTTGTAGGTGGGACGCGTAGTTGATGCCAAGCCGCACTCGTGAGCACGGTGCCCAAGGTGAAACTGAGGAGGAAGAATTTTTCCGACCTCGTGATGAGCCAAGTCGTGAGCAGGAAACAGCCGAGTCCACTGAGCAGGCAAGTTCCCGGTGGAGGACTCAGGGCTAGGTCTAAACTGCCTCCGATGACTAAGGGCAGGACGAACCAAAGGGCGGGAGTGTGGCCGAAACGGTCGGTGGTTAAGACGTCGGGAGGTTCCAGGGGGTCGGTCCGTTCCATGCACGGAGCCCGGCGGAACTCGTGGGGAGTCCCGCGACCTCCGTCCTAAGCCAAGCCCATTGCGGGTCGGTGGCGAGGGGAGGCGTCTGGAGGAGATGTCTTAGGGGGATGATGACAAAACTTCTGGATGACCACCTAGGGTGGGGGAGGGTCAATTCTGGTGAATCAATCGTCCCTTGGCTTTGAAAGAGGATATCGATGTCGACGCAGCGCGGGCCGTTCCGTTCGGCGGTGCGGACTCGACCCAACTGGGCCTCAATCGCCAAAGTCTGGGCGATGAGCTCGTGACCATTTAATTCCGAAGTAATTAAACCGCAAAGGTTTAAGAAATTAGGTTGGTCCGCGTAGCCGACTGGATCGGAGTCCACGGCGGGAGAAATCGCCAGGATTTCAGTCCCAGTGATTAACCCTATGGCCTTCAAGGCCTTAGCAAGGTAATCCTCCCGGTTTCCGAGGTTGCTACCGAGTCCAAGGATGTACTGCGTGGGGCGCGGTTTCACACCCGTTCCCGGCGGATTTTAACCGAAATAGAGTCAAATTCCGCGGCTACGGGGGCAAAAGGCTTGGTAACTTCGACGGTGACGGCTTGGGTCACGGGGAAAGTCGCCAAAATCCGGGCGGCGATTTGCTGGGCTAGGGTTTCAATTAAGTAGACAGGCTTGCCGGTGAGCTGGCCTTCGACGGTCCTGATCACTTCGGCGTAATCGACCGTTTTGTTCAAGTCATCGGTCGCGGCGGCTGGACGGGTGTCGACTTCAAGGTCGACGGACACGGTAAACCGTTGGCCTAGCCGTTTTTCTTCGGGAAGGGCGCCATGGTGGCCAAATGACTTAATACCTGCAATCCGGATGATGTCCACGACCTGATAAAGGCATTCTGGCACCCTAGGTGCAAGCGTCATCCGAACGGCTAACTTGCATTTGTTAGAAGTCCCCACTTGACCACCCTTCCAAGGGTCGCTGACAGTCGCACAACGTATGCCCAAGAGGACCGATATCCGCACCATCCTCATCATTGGCTCTGGCCCGATCATCATCGGCCAAGCCTGCGAATTCGATTATTCAGGTACGCAAGCCTGTAAAGCCCTGCGCGAAGAAGGATATCGCGTGGTGCTGGTGAATTCCAATCCCGCCACGATTATGACTGATCCGGAAACGGCAGATGTCACCTACGTGGAACCGCTCACCGTCGAGTCGGTAGAACGCATCATTGCCAAGGAACGGCCCGATGCCCTGCTGCCCACCTTGGGTGGTCAGACGGCACTCAACCTTTCGCTCAAACTCGCCCGCACGGGAGTGTTGGCTAAATATGGGGTGGAATTAATCGGTGCGAAAGAAGCGGCGATTGAACGCGGCGAAGACCGGGAGATTTTCAAAAAGTTGATGCTCGATATCGGGCTCGATGTGCCCCGTTCGCGCGTGGTGAAAACTTTAGAAGCGGCCCGTGAATCAATCGAAGTGGTGGGTGGTCAGTTCCCCATCATCATCCGTCCTTCTTACACGTTGGGCGGCACGGGTGGTGGAATCGCTTACAATCGCGAAGAATATGAACACATGGTGCAAGCGGGCTTAGATGCTTCGCCCGTGCATGAAGTGCTGGTGGAAGAATGTTTATTGGGCTGGAAGGAATATGAAATGGAAGTGATGCGAGATCACAAAGATCAGTGCGTGATCATCTGCTCCATCGAAAACTTTGACCCGATGGGGGTGCACACGGGCGACTCCATCACGGTGGCTCCAGCCATGACGTTGACGGATAAAGAATATCAGTTGATGCGCGATGCTTCGTTCGCTGTTATCCGCGCCGTCGGCGTGGAAACGGGTGGTTCGAATATCCAATTCTCCGTAAACCCCCAGACGGGTCGGATGATTGTGATCGAAATGAATCCCCGCGTGTCGCGTTCGTCCGCTTTGGCCTCCAAAGCCACGGGCTTCCCGATTGCTAAAATCGCCGCGAAGTTGGCGGTGGGTTATTCGCTTGATGAATTAAAGAATGATATCACCAAGTCGACGCCGGCGTGTTTCGAGCCGACGATTGATTACGTGGTCACCAAGATCCCGCGCTTTACCTTCGAGAAGTTTGTGGGAGCGGATACGACGCTGACTTCGGCGATGAAGTCCGTGGGTGAGGCGATGGCCATCGGTCGCACCTTTAAAGAATCTTTCCAGAAAGCCCTGCGTTCGTTGGAAGTCGGTGCTTGGGGCTTCGGTTGTGGTGGTAAGTATGGGGATGTCAGCTTCCCTGACCTCACGGAGATTCGGAGTCGTTTAGCGCGTCCGAATCCCGAGCGCCCGTTCTTCCTCCGCTACGCGATGTTAGCGGGGCTCACGAACGAAGAAATTTTCGGCCTCTCCAAAATTGATCCCTGGTTCTTGCAACAGTTGCGTCAGATTGTTGACCTCGAACTCGCGATGCGGGCGGCGGGTAGCAAGTTAAGTGATGACTTGTTGCGCCAAGCGAAAGAAGCGGGCTTTGCCGATCGTCAAATTGCCCATGCGACGGGTTTAACCCCGGCTCAAATTTACCAGCATCGTCAAACCGCAGGGGTGAAGACGACCTTCCGTTTGGTGGATACTTGTGCGGCGGAATTCGAATCCTTTACGCCTTACTTCTATTCTTCCTATGGAGATGAGACGGAAGTCCGTCCTTCCTCCAAGCCGAAGGTGATGATCTTGGGCGGCGGGCCTAATCGGATCGGCCAGGGGATTGAGTTCGATTACTGCTGCGTGCACGCTTCGTATGCGTTGCGTTCTGCGGGCTATGAAACCGTGATGGTGAATTCGAACCCTGAAACGGTATCGACGGACTACGACACTTCGGACCGCCTTTATTTCGAGCCTTTGACGCTCGAAGATATTTTGGAAATTTACCGCACGGAAAAATGCATTGGGGCCATTGTTCAATTTGGTGGCCAAACGCCTTTAAACCTCGCTGCGGACTTAGAAGCGAACGGTGTTAAAGTGGTGGGCACTTCGCCCAGCAGTATCGCCCTCGCTGAAGACCGCCAGCTCTTCAAAGATATCTTGATTGAATTAGGCATTCGTCAGCCCGTGAACCGCACGGCCCTTTCGCTCGACGAAGCTTATCGTTATGCCGAAGAGATTGGCTTCCCCGTTTTACTCCGTCCTTCCTTCGTCTTGGGCGGTCGCGGGATGTTCATCGTCTATGGTATGGATGAACTGAAGTCCGTGGTTCGCGAAGCCTTCGAAGTCGCTCCTGGCAAGCCGGTGCTCTTAGATAAGTTCTTAGAAGACGCCATTGAACTCGACGTCGATGCGATTTCCGATGGCGAGACTACGGTGATTGGCGGGATGTTGGAGCACGTTGAACATGCGGGTGTGCACTCGGGTGACGCCGGCATGGTGTTGCCTCCGCACACGCTTTCGCCCGCGATTATTGACGAAGTTCGTCGCATCACGCACGCCTTAGCGAAGCGCTTAGGCGTGGTGGGTTTGATGAACATCCAATTCGCGATTAAAGATCAGACGGTTTACATGTTGGAAGTAAATCCACGTGCTTCGCGCACGGTGCCGTTTGTTTCTAAAGCTATTGGCGTCCCCTTAGCGAAATTGGCTTCGCTATGCATGCTCGGGGCTAAGTTGAAAGACTTGCAATTCACGAAAGAAATTCGTCCTCCTTATTGGGCGATTAAAGAATCCGTCTTCCCCTTCAGTCGCTTCTTGGGTGCTCCCGTGACCTTGTCGCCAGAAATGCGCTCGACCGGTGAAGTGATGGGCGTGGATGACGATTTAGGCATGGCTTACGCTAAGGCACAAATGGCGGCGCAGCCTGCTTTGCCTACCAAGGGGAATGCCTTCTTGTCGGTGAAGGATCGCGATAAAGCCATGGCGATTGAAGTCGCCCGCGATTTAGTCGCCCTCGGTTTCAGCATTTATTCTACGAGCGGCACCGCTTCCGCCCTGGAAGCCGCGGGGGTGAAGGTGACGCGTTTGGGCAAAATTTCTGAAGGGGCTCGTCCGCACGTCCTTGATCTTTTGAAGAACGGTCAGATGCAGATGATTGTAAACACGGCGGCGGGCATGTTGCCGCGCAAGGATGAGAACGCGATGCGTTCGGAGGCTGTTTTACGCGGGGTTTACATGGCCTCGACGATGAATGCCGCCCGGGCCGCAGTCATGGGGATTAAGTCCTTACGTCAGCGGGCCTTGACGGTTAATTCTCTCCAAGAGCACGCAAAGGTGCTTCCCCTGCGGTCCTAATTTCGATACATCCCTAATACCATGAAACTCCCCGTCCTCGCTGCGTTAGCTCTGGCTGCCGCATCTCTCCAGGCCGCCGATCCCGCTCCCGCAGCTGGTGCGGCCCCTGCTCCTGCTCCCTCTCCTAAACCCACACCCGAAGTGAAACCACTGACCCCTGAACAACAAAAACAAGCCTTCTACTTGCAGGCTTTCTTCCTCGTTTCGCAAAGCGACTTGCCCGCTGTGGTGGGTCAGCTCGAGCCTACGGAAGAAGAATTCGCCTCGATGTTGGCCGGGATCCGTGCCGCCGCTAAAGGTGAGCAGCCTAGCTTCAAGCCTGATGAAGCTTTCATCAACTCTGCGCAAAAGTTCTTGAGCGAACGCGCGGGTGCCAAGGCTGGTCGCTTTGCGAAAGAGAACGAAGCTTTCTTAGCTAAGATCGACGCCGATAAGTCTTTCACGAAGACCGCTTCGGGTTTGCGCTACAAGATTGTGGAAGCTGGTTCGGGTGCGAAGCCTACCAAAGATTCCACGGTGAAGTGCCGCTACACGGGCAAGCTCATCGACGGTAAGGTCTTTGATTCCACCACGACTCGTAATAACGAGCCCACCGAGTTCCCCTTGAGCCAAGTGATTCCTGCTTGGACCGAAGGCGTGCAACTCATTGCTAAGGGTGGCAAAATCGTACTCTTCGCTCCGGCGGCTCTCGCTTACGGCGAGCGCGGTCAAGGTCCCATCCCTGGTGGTGCGGTCTTGGAATTCGAAGTCGAATTGGTCGATTTCAAGTAATCCTTAAAATCAACTTCTTTCAACGGCACCGTAATCACGGTGCCGTTTTTGTTTGGGAACAAAGTCATTTAATGTAGGTTAAAATTAAGATGAAAACCTTAGCCGCCTTAGTCGGTTTGATGACCCTTTCCCTGATGGCTGAACCCTTAGCTCCGATTCCCGTGTGGGACGGCACTCCGCCGGCCGAAACCCTTACCCCCAAGCCAGGCGCTGATTTAAAAGGTACCATCACGAAGACGCAAATCCGCGGGGATGTCTTTATCCCGGAATTCGTTCCTTGGCCTGCCGCTAAACCCAGTTCGCCTTTGGTGATTATTTGCCCCGGCGGTGGCTATGGTATTTTAGCTGAGTGGCATGAAGGCGTCCTGGTGGCTCAGCGTTTAAATGCCCTAGGCTGTGCGGCGGTGGTTTTGCGTTATCGCGTACCACGTCGTGATCCGCTGAAGCCATGGGTGGTACCTGTGATGGATGCGTGCAAGACTTTGGAAATCGTGCGTGCTCGGGCTGCGGAATGGAATGGTGATGCGAAGAAGGTGGGGATCTTGGGTTTCTCGGCGGGTGGTAATTTGGCGGCGCGCGTGGCGTACGCTCCTGCGGAAGCGGGTGCCCCTCGTCCTGATTTTGCGGTGATGGTTTACCCCGCTTATCTTTTTGAAAAAGATAAACCTGATAGCACGTTGCGTGATGGCCCCGACGGTGTGATTCCCGCCGTCAGTCAAAAGCCTCTCCCACCTGCTTTCTTTGCCCATAGTGCGGATGATGGTTACCCCGCCGAAGGCTCGATGGCTTTAGCGGCTAAACTGAAATCGATGGGCGGCAGTGCGGAAGTGCACGTGTGGGCTAAAGGGGGTCACGGTTGGGGCGCCTCGGAGCGTTGCCTTGCTGCCCGCGAATGGACCAACGTCCTCGGTGCTTGGTTGAAAGATCGCGGCCTTTTGACCCCGTAAGCCTCTGCAAGATTGCCAATAAAAAGGCCACCAACTTGCGTTGGTGGCCTTTGTTTTAGGGCTGAAAGTCGACTTAGAACTTCAAGCGAATGCCGGCGATGGACTGCCAGTCATTCACGGTGTGCTTGCCGTTACCTACCGTCTTGGCGTCGAGCAATTCAACGTTACGAGCTTGGAAGTTGATATCCACGGTGTCGGAGAGGGCGAAACGGATGCCGACGAAGGCAGCGGTCGTTAAGCAGGAGCCGGAGAAGTTAGCGGCGTTGCTCGAGCTGTTGTTCGAGAACCAAGCATAACCTAAGCCCACGCCCACGTAAGGACGAATGCCACCCTTGCTGGAGTTGAGGTTGTAGGTCAGGTCGATCGAAGCATCGCGCGCGGTGCTGGAAGCGTTGACGGCAGAGTTCGAGACGTCGAAGGAGGTGAGGTTAGCACCGATTTCGAAATCGCTGGAACCAATACCGGTAGCGACATTGAGACCGACGACGCTGGAGTTATCCAACGACGAGGGGTTGCTCTTACCCAATTCGAATTCGATGGTGTAAGCGTGGGCAGCAGCGGCTACCAGGGGGAGTAGGGCGAGGTGACGGAGGGTTTTCATGGGGAAGGGAAGTTAGGTTGAAGCGGTGGGCTTGGCTGTAAAGACAGAAGGGTTAATTACTTATTTCCCTTAGCATCTTTGCCTTTTTCGTCGGATTTAGCAGCGGCCTTCTTTTCGCCAACCACTTCGACATCAATGACTTCGACGCGTTGCGTTGGAGTCGAACCTTCAGGGCCAAAGCATTGTACTTCGGCGATTTTATCTAAAACATCTTCGCCGGCGATGAGCTTACCGAAGGCGGTATATTTATTATTTAAGAAAGTCGCCTTCTGGTGGCAGATGAAAAATTGGCTACCAGCGCTGTCGGGGTCAGAGGAACGAGCCATCGAGATCACGCCGCGCACGTGGGAGCGATTATTGAATTCGGCTTTGATTTGATAGCCTGGACCACCCGTGCCTGGGACGCCTTTGGCATCGACCTTGGAATTAGGGCAACCCCCTTGAATCATGAAACCCTTGATAATACGGTGGAAAGCCGTGCCTTTGTAGAAGCCTTCGCGCGCGAGCTTGAGGAAGTTGGCTACCGTGTTGGGGGCGACATCAGGCCAAAACTCAATCGTCATATCACCAAAGTTGGTATGGATGATAGCTTGAGGAGGGGTGGAGGAGGAGTCTTGCATAGGTTTGGAAGGAGTTTCGGCAAAAAGAGAAGTCGCCAAGAGGACGGTAGCCAGGAAAAGGCGGGTGGGGCTCATGCCTTTAAACCAAAGGCTTTGGAGTTCGTTTCTCAACCTTAAACCTCCGCTTGCCACTGGGCGTGACTCTGCACAGGTTACCTTTTCGCATGCGTGTTTTTGTCAATGAAGAGCCCCGGGAGACTTCCGCACATGCCCTCATGGTTCTTTTAGAAGAACTAGGGGTGTCCCAGGAATGGGGCGTCGCCGTGGCGCTTAATGGCATCGTGGTGCCTCGGGCAACTTGGGCCACGCAAACCCTGCAGGAGGGGTGCCAAATCTTAATTATCAAGGCCGCTCAGGGTGGCTGATCCTTATGCTGAAATTTATTAAAGGGCTATTTGTCGCGGAACCGGAACAGCCGGCGCCCGATAATTTAATTTTGTTCACGCCTAACGATGGGAGTTGGGATGTGAAGATGGTGCGGCGTTTATTCGATGCAGGGCTGGGTCGCTTGCACGTGCAATACCGCCGCGATTGGGAAGTGCTCGATTATCTAAAATTCCTCGAAGCCCTGCCCCCTGAGTTCTGGCCGCGCATCGTGCTCGAAGAGCATCCGCAACTCGTCACCGAACGTAAATTGGGTGGCTTGCAGATTCACCCGACGCACCGCGCACCCCGTCAATGGCCGAAGTCCGCTAAGCTGAGTGCGAAGTGCCATAGTTTTGATGAATTGTGCCAGACGGATAAAAATTGTGCGTATGTTTTCTTAACGCCGTTGTTTGATTCGATTTCAAAGAAGGACTATCGTCCACGTCGTACTCCCCTAGAACACCAAGTAATCGTCGAGCGCTGGAAAGCCCAAGGAGGCTGCCCTGTTTTTGCGTTGGGTGGGGTGACGGCTAAGCACATTCCGCAGGTGCGTCAGTTAGGTTTTGATGGAGCCGCCTTTATTGGAGCGGTGTGGAAGAGTGATCATCCCGTGCGGGCATTTTTGGAAATTGAACGGGCGTGGTCGGGCAAGTCCATGCGTCCGCTGAAGCGAAAGTATTAAAGAGGGCATGTACCCGCACCTCCAGTTTCTCACCTTGGATGGCGTGGCTTGGAGCCATGCTCAACAAGTTGAAGCAGCACTGGCAGGCGGTGTGCGTTGGATTCAGTTTCGGGCTAAAGGTCTTGCGATGGCTGATTGGATTAAATTAGCCGAACCGCTCGCGGCCGCTTGTCGGGCGCAGGGCGCGATTTTTATAGTGAACGATTCCGTTGAGGTAGCTCTCGCAGTGGGCGCCCACGGAGTTCATTTGGGAGCCGAGGATGCCCCGCCCGCGTTGGCCCGTGCGCGCTTGGGCCCGCAAGCAATCATTGGCGTCACCTTGAACACCCCTCTTGATTTAGGTCGCTTGCAAGGTGTCACCGTTAATTACGCCGGCGTTGGTCCGTGGCGGATGACTCAGAGTAAACAGAAGTTGGCCCCCGTGCACACGGCGGCATCGTTGCAGGCCTTAATCCAAGCGGCGGCACCTTTACCGACCTATGCGATTGGCGGGGTGACTTTAGAGGATTACGCAACGTTGCGAGCCTTAGGGGTGCACGGGATTGCCGTCAGCGGAGCCATCGCCCGTTCGGCCCAACCGGTGCAAGCAGCCCGTGAATTAGTGCAGGCAACGTCATTATAGATTTCGTTGCGTGGGCTGGACAAGTGAGTGCAGTCTCTAATTGTAAAACCACTGTGGCCTCGCTTCGCATTGCCGACCGAACTTTCAATTCTCGCCTCTTTACGGGGACGGGTAAGTACGCTTCCTCGGCACAACTCCGAGCGGTTTTAGACGCCTCGGGTGCTGAAGTGGTGACGATGTCGATCAAGCGCGTGCGCTTCGGCTCCTCGGAAGACAGCATTTTGTCGGCCCTCGATCGCCAAAAACATTTAGTTTTGCCGAATACTTCGGGCGTTCGTACGGCCACTGAAGCGGTCTTTGCGGCCGAGTTGGCGCGCGAGGCGTTGCAGACGCATTGGGTGAAATTAGAAATTCATCCTGATCCCAAATATTTAATGCCCGATCCTGTAGAAACGCTGGAGGCTTGTCGGCAATTGGTAAAAAAGGGGTTTGTGGTGTTACCTTACATTCACGCGGACCCTGTTTTGGCCAAGCGTCTTGAAGAAGTCGGTGCGGCCGCGGTGATGCCCTTGGGTGCTCCGATTGGTTCGAATCGCGGTCTGCTTTCGCGGGACTTTTTAAAAATCATCATCGAGCAAGCCAAGGTGCCTGTGATTATTGATGCGGGGATTGGGGCACCGTCGCAAGCGGCGGAGGCCTTAGAATTAGGAGCGTCGGCCGTCTTGGTGAATACTGCGATTGCTTCGTCGCCTAATCCGGTGGCGATGGCCCAAGCGTTCCGCTGGGCGGTGGAAGCTGGGGAGCAAGCCCGTCAGGCAGGCTTGGGTGTTGCGAGTTCCGTGGCCCAACCGACTTCACCGCTTACCGGTTTCTTGGATTAATTTATGGCCGCCAAGCCTGGGAGATTACGTGCCGACGAGCTTTTGTTGAAGCTCGGGTTGGCTCCCTCGCGTTCGGTGGCACAAGCACTCATCTTGGGTGGCAAAGTGCGTTCTGGTCCTGATGCGGTGGTGCAAAAGCCTTCGCAGTCTTTTCCGGAAGATGCGGTTTTGACCGTCGATCAGCCTCCGCGCTTCGTTTCACGAGGTGGTGAAAAATTATGTGCCGCCTTAGAGCATTTTCAAATCAAGGTGGATGGTTATGTGGGTTTAGATGTTGGGGCGTCGACGGGAGGTTTTACCGATTGTCTGTTGCAGCATGGCGTGACCGCGGTCACATGTGTCGATGTCGGCACGGCTCAACTGCACGCCAAACTTCGACAAGACAGTCGCGTCACGAATTTCGAAAAGCTGAACGCTCGGGAGTTGAATCAAGTGACCTTGCCCCAGGCCTTTTATGATATCGTGGTGATGGATTTGTCGTTCATTTCACTAAACCTTATTTTGCCAGTTGCTTGGGAGCGCGTCGGGAAGGGTGGTTATTTGGTTTGTTTAATTAAGCCGCAGTTTGAGGCGACGAAGGCCGAAGCTGATAAAGCACGTGGGGTGATTAAAGATCCCCTGATTCATGCCCGGGTCGTGCAGGGTTTAACCGACACGGCGACTCGTCTCCCGCAGGCTGAAGTCCTCGGCGTCATCCCGTCTCCGATTGTCGGCGGTGAGGGTAATGTGGAGTTCTTGATGGCTCTCCGACGGGCCAAAAAGGGCTGATTTCGTTAAATTTTGCCATTTTTAGGTCATTTTTAGCCCTAAATCGTCATCTTTCATTTTCCTCCTTGCCCAAATCCTCCTGACTCTTACTTCCAAACCTCCCATGACCACTGAAGGTAAGCTTAAGCGTTCGCGCAACCCCCTCGACTTCGATTTTACCGAGCCTGAGGCTTTGTCCCGTTATGTGACCGAAACGGGCAAGATTTTGCCACGCAAGTTAACGGGCCTCACCGCTCGTCAACAACGACATGTTGCTAAGGCCGTGAAGCGCGCCCGCAACATGATCACGATGAAGTAATTTCGGTTGCTCATCGAAAAATGAAGACCGCCTCTAAGGCGGTTTTTTTGTGCCTGTTTGGGGAGTTGCCCCCTTGTTTCTTTTTGTAATAAAGAACGGGACTCCCTTGGGGGCTTACGACAACGTGACTGCAGCTTTGAATTCACCCTTACCACCTTACCTCACCGCGCAGCCCGCCGATTTGCAACGGGCGGCTGATTTGTTGCGTCAGGGGGAGTGTGTGGCTCTGCCAACCGAAACGGTTTATGGGTTGGCGGCGGATGCCTTGAATGAGCAGGCCGTGGCGAAAATTTTTGCCATCAAAGGGCGTCCGTTGGTTGATCCCTTAATCGTGCATGTGCTCGATTTGTCCGCCCTAGCCCGACTTGCCGAACCCGATGCTCGTTTGGAGCAAATCGCTGGTTGGTGGCCAGGTCCTTTGACGGTCGTTTTGCGCCGCTGCTCCGTGGTCCCCGATTTAGTGACCGCCGGTCAAAACACGGTAGCGATTCGCATCCCTGCACATCCCTTGTTTCGGGAGGTTTTACAACGTAGTGGTTGTCCGTTAGCGGCACCCAGTGCGAATCCTTTTGGCTACATTAGTCCCACCCAAGCGGGGCACGTGCGGACGTCTTTGGCCGAGCGTTGTCCGTGGATTGTTGATGGCGGTGCCTGCGAGCATGGTTTAGAGTCTACCATCCTCGATTTATCTCAGCCAGACCGCGTCCGCCTCTTGCGCCCTGGTCCGATTACGCTGGAAGCCTTGCAGCAAAAATTAGGTCCGATTGAGGTTTGGCAACGTGCTGCTCCTGCGCAACAAGCCCAACTGGCGCCTGGTATGTTAGAGCGACACTACAGCCCGCGGACCGCGGTGAAACTTTTCCCCCAGGGTACGGTGCCAACGGTGGAGGCAGGTGCGGCCGTGGTTTTCTTGCAACGTCCTGCTGCACTGACGGGTGCCGTCTTTTATTTAAGCGAGCAAGGCGGCGTCGAAGCTGCGGCACCTCATTTATTTGCACTCCTGCGCCAACTTGATGAACGCGGTTTTGCCCAAATCTACGTTGAACTCGCCGCACCCGTGGGCTTGGGGTTAGCTTATAATGACCGCTTAACGCGAGCGGCCGCGCGTTGATGCAAAACCTTTTAGACACGCTGAAGAAGGCCACAGACTTTTTGGCACGTAAAGGGCTGCCTCAAGCCCGCCGCGAAGCAGAGCATTTATTGGCAGCGGGATTGGGGCTGAAGCGCTTGGATCTTTATTTACAATTTGAGCGCTTGCTGACCGAAGTAGAAGTGCAGCGCTTGCGAGACATGGTAGTGCGGCGCGGACAACGCGAGCCGTTGCAGCATATTTTAGGCCAAGTAGAGTTTCGGGATTTAATGTTAAAATCCGATCGGCGAGCGCTGATTCCGCGGCCGGAAACCGAGGAGTTGATTGATCACGCGTTGAAACTTTTTCCGGCAGAACAAGCTGTGCGAGTCTTAGACCTTGGTACTGGCTCCGGAGCCATTGCCTTAGCCTTGGCGGCGGAGCGGCCGCTTTGGCAGGTGCACGCGGTCGACCTCTCGCTCGATGCCTTGGCCTTAGCCCAAGAAAATGCGGTGGCTTGTGGTTTGGCTGAACGGGTGCAATTTCATCGCTCTGATTGGTGGAGCGACGTTCAAGGGGAATATGATTTAATCGTGTCTAACCCCCCGTACCTGACGGAGGAAGAGTTGGCGACGGCCGAGCCCGAGGTAAAGCAATTCGACCCTTTGACGGCCCTCGTGGCACCGGCCGCGGGACTGGCGGATTTAAATAAAATATTAACTGGGGCGGGGGCACACTTGCGGGCCGGTGGCTGGGTACTCTGCGAAACGGGAATTGCCCAACATCCGGCCTTGGAAGCTCTCTCGGTGCAGCTGGGCTACACGCATTTACAAGGTTTGCAGGACCTCAGTGGTCGCCCGCGTTTTTGGTTAGTGCAAAAGGGCTAATCTCGCCCCTTTGCCGGATTTCTTTGCTCGCTCCTTGCCCTCGGGCTTTCTTTACTTTTTTAGTCATTCCTATGTCCCAGCCTGCTTCTAAACCCAAGACGGCCATCACGCCTACGCGTGCCGAAGATTATCCTGAGTGGTATTTACAAGTGATCAAGGCCGCTGACCTTGCGGAGAATAGCCCCGTGCGCGGTTGCATGGTGATTAAGCCTTGGGGTTACGCGTTGTGGGAAAATATCCAACGCGACTTGGATGCGCTTTTTAAAGAGACGGGCCACGTGAATGCCTATTTCCCGCTTTTTATTCCTGTCAGTTATCTGCAAAAAGAAGCCGAGCACGTGGATGGCTTTGCTAAAGAGTGCGCCGTCGTTACCCACTCGCGCCTCGAAGCAGGTCCTGATGGCAAGTTGGTACCCGCGGGCGAATTAGAAGAGCCCCTCATTGTGCGTCCGACGTCGGAAACCATCATCGGCGAAACGTATTCGAAGTGGGTGCAGTCTTATCGTGACTTACCGATTTTAATTAATCAGTGGGCAAACGTGGTGCGCTGGGAAATGCGCACGCGTCTCTTCCTGCGTACGGCTGAGTTCTTATGGCAAGAAGGCCACACCGTGCATGCCACGGAGCAGGAAGCCCAAGCTGAAACGCGTCAGATGCTCGAAGTCTACGCTGACTTTGCGGAAAACTACATGGCGATGCCCGTCATCAAGGGTCGCAAGACCGAAGGTGAGCGTTTCCCAGGAGCCGTGGATACGCTGTGTATCGAGTCGATGATGCAAGATCGCAAGGCCTTGCAGGCGGGAACGTCGCACTACCTCGGACAAAATTTCGCGAAGTCCTGCAACATTCGCTTCCAGGATGAAAACGGCACGATGCAATTGGCACACACCACCTCGTGGGGCGTTTCAACCCGTCTCATCGGTGGCATGATCATGACGCACTCGGATGATGATGGCTTCGTGGCCCCGCCTCGTTTAGCCCCGCAGCACGTGGTTATCTTGCCGATTTACAAGGATGACGCGACCAAGGCACAAATTCTAGAATATTGCCAATCCTTGCAGAAAGAACTCTCTGCTCAGCGTTTCCATGACCGCAAGATTGTGGTCACGATTGATAATCGCGACTTGCGCGGGGGCGACAAAGTTTGGGGTTGGGTGAAGAAGGGCGTACCGCTGCGCGTCGAAGTCGGTCCACGTGACTTTGCTTCCCAGAGCGTGTTTGTGGCACGTCGTGACACTGGAGAGAAAGCCGGCGTCCCCCGTGCTGAATTTGTGAGCTCTATCGTAAGCCGCTTGCAGTCCATCCAAGACAACCTCTTGGCTCGTGCCAAAGCACACCGTGCGGCCCACACTCATCGCATTGACACTTGGGAGGAGCTGAAGGCCTTCTTCACGCCTAAGAATCCTGAGAAAGCAGAAGTCCATGGCGGCTTTGCCTTGTGCCATTGGAACGGCAGTAAAGAAGTCGAACGTCGCTTAAAAGAAGAATTAAAAGTCACCATCCGTTGCATTCCCTTGGATGCTCCAGATGAGGCAGGTCGTTGCGTGGTCACGGGCGAGCCCAGTCCCCGTCGCGTCGTAATGGCTAAGGCTTATTAATTCCCCGTCGCTTCCGCGTCGCCGTCTTTAAATTTCAGTCGCAAGCGCTGGCCCTTCGTCACTTTCTTATGAGAGCTGACGACGTGGCCTGCTTCATCGCGAACAATCGAGTAGCCGCGAGCGAGGACGGAGTTGAAGCCCGTCGAGTTGAGACGCTTTTCTAGTTGAGTCAGCCGTTCGCGGGCGACGCGCAGGGTTGATTGAGGGGACAGGCGATGTAATTCGCTGCGCAGTTCGCTCAAGGTGTGCTTTCGGTCGCTGATGGCTTCGGCCACCGCACTGCTCAACCTTTCTCGACAGAGTTCGAGGTCTTGGTGATAGCTTAATAACTTAGCGGCGGGAGAATGTTGCTCGAGCTTCAGGCGCAGGGTCGCCAATTGCTGACGCAGTTGGTTTTGGCCCGAAGCGATTAATTCAGCGGCTGCGGTGGGCGTTTCCGCCCGGCGATCGGCAGCGAAGTCGCAGAGGGTGAAATCGGTTTGGTGACCTACGGCTGAAATAACTGGAATCTTACAGGCCCGTACGGCCCGGACTAACCTTTCATCATTAAAGCCCCAAAGGTCTTCCATGGAGCCACCGCCGCGGCCGACGACGATCAGGTCGATGCCCGGAATTTCTTCCGCACGTTTGAGGCCATGGATGACGGAGCCAGGGCAGGTGTCGCCTTGCACGCGTACGGGCACCAGCCAAGCCGTTCCCTTCCAGAGTCGGGTCTTGAGGATTTCGGTAAAGTCGTGCCACACCGCCCCTTGTTCTGAGGTCACGAAAGCTACGACCTTGGGATAAGGTGGTAGCGGACGTTTGAGGTTATCGTCGAACAGCCCTTCGCTTTTCAACTTCGCTTCGAGCTCTTTGTATTTTCGATATAAGTCGCCTTCCCCCGCGAGCTTCATGCTCTCGACGATGAGCGAAAGTTTCCCGGTTTTATGGTAAACGTCGGCTTTGGCTTTGAGGATGACTTTGTCGCCTTCTTTCGGCGTGAATTTTAAAAACTTGGCGGTGTAGCTATACTGCACGCAGGGCAAAATCGACTCCGCATCTTTGACGGAAAAATAATGGTGTCCCGAAGCGGCGTAGACTTTGTAGCCCGTGATTTCGCCCGTTAGTTCAAGCACCCCAACTTTTTGTAAGGTCCCTTTAAGAATTTGGGCTAATTCGGTGACCGTGAGAGGAGCGGAAGACATGGAGTGAAGGAAGGTCGAAGGAGGACGACCGCTGGGTTGCGTAACGAGGTGTCAGCATCGCGAAGTTTAATTTTAGGTCGAGTTTAGAAAAAACCTTAATTTAGTTTTGGTTATGAAAATCGCATTTGTCGGCACCGGGGTCATGGGCAAAAGCATGGCCGGTCATCTTTTAAAAGCCGGGCATGAAGTGGTGGTCTCCACGCGTACCAAAGCTAAGGCGGAAGATTTACTACAGGCCGGAGCCAAGTGGGCTGATACCCCGGCCGAGGCTTGTCGCGGGGCCCAAGTAGCCATCTCGATGGTCGGTTACCCTCAAGACGTCGATGAAGTTTGGCGCGGGCCTCAGGGCTTTTTAACCACCGCTGCGCAAGGGTGTATCCTGATTGATATGACGACTTCTAGTCCGGCTTTGGCTCGTGAATTAGCCCAAGCCGCGCAAGCTCGCGGCTGTGCGGCGTTAGATGCACCTGTGTCGGGCGGTGATCGCGGTGCGCGCGAGGCCACGTTAACGATTATGGTCGGCGGAGCTGCTCCAGACTTTGAGGCCGCAAAGCCGTTGTTTGCGGCGATGGGTAAAACCATCGTGTTGCAGGGCGGACCTGGCACTGGCCAGCTTTGCAAGTTAGCGAATCAAATCGGCATTGCTTCGGGTATGATTGCGATGTCGGAAGCCTTGGCCTTTGCCCATGCGACGGGGTTGAATTTAGAAACCACGCTCCAATCCATTTCCGGCGGGGGCGCTTCGAGTTGGGCCCTGTTGAATTTAGCCCCGCGTGTCTTGAAGGGCGATTTTGCGCCCGGGTTTTACGTTAAACATTTCGTCAAGGACATCGGTTTGGCCTTAGACGTGGCTCGAGAGCAGAAGATTCAGTTGCCCGGCTTAGAGTTGGCGGCGAAGTTATACGACCAAGTCGTGGCGGCAGGCCAGGGCGACTTGGGTACGCAGGCTTTAGCCCGACGCTACTTCGAACTTCGTTAAGCTTCGACGGCGGGGACGGTGCGCAATTGGATACTATCGATGACTTGTGGTCCGAGGATTACATTCGTCACGATTACCAATACTTGTCCGGGGACGCAGTAGCCTTGATCCCGCAGTAAAATCAGAGCTTGGGTGATATTGTCTTCCGCCTTGGCGCTGAATTTAACTTGGAAAGGTTTCACGCCCCAGAGTAAACCCATTTTGCGGTGCACGTGGCCTTCTTCCATGAAAGCGTAAATCGGGCAGCCCGTGACGCGTAGCGAGGAGAGGGTGCGGGGGACGTCGCCATTGCGGGTGAAGGCAATGATGCCTGCATTGCCTAAGTCTTGAGCAAGGCTCGCCGCGGCTCGCAGCAGTTTAACTTTGGGCGTGTCGTTGGGTTGTTCGGGCGTGAGTACACGCGGCAAATCTTGTTCGGTGGTGACGGCGATTTTCGCCATCACTTCGACACAGCGCACGGGGTGTTGTCCGGTCGTGGTTTCGCCCGAGAGCATCACGGAGTCAGCTAATTCAAGCACCGCATTAGAAACGTCGGTTACCTCGGCCCGAGTGGGCACTGGGTTTTGAATCATCGATTCCAACATGTGTGTGGCCACGATGACGGGTTTGCGGGCGGCGATAGCCATCGCGACGGCCTTGCGCTGTACTTGAGGTAAGGTCTCGTAAGGAATTTCAATTCCGAGGTCACCGCGCGCGACCATCAAGGCGTCGGTGGCTTGGAGAATGGCACCGAGGTGCTCAATGGCCGATTGGTCTTCAATCTTAGCAATGATCTGAGCCTTGGAGTGATGTTCTAAAAGAAGGCCTCGCAGGGAGATGACGTCGTTGGCTTCGCGAACAAAAGAAAGGGCGAAGTAATCCACGCCGACTTCACAGCCTACGGCCACATCTGCCCGATCTTTATCGGTCAGGGCAGGGAGTTGGACTTTGACGCCAGGGAGGTTGATGTGGCGGCGGCTTCCGAGGGGGCCGGGCTGTTCGACCTTACAGCGTAAGCGGTCAGACTTTTGTTCCAGTACGCGCAATTGAATCAGACCGTTGTCCACGAGGACGATGCCATCGACAGGTACGGCCGAAATCATCTGAGGGTAGTTGGTAGGGATGACTAAAATGCCATCCTCCGAGGGGGTGCTGGGGTCACTGGTCACATCGACTAATTGACCGACTTTGAGTTGGGCGGCTTCCGTCCGGGCTCCGGTACGGATTTCGGGGCCTTTGATATCCATCATAATCGCCAGCTCCTTTTTCATCCGCTGGCTTACCTTGCGGACACGTTCGACCGTGGCACGCACCCAGGCATGATCTGCATGGGCCATGTTTAAACGGACGACATCGGCGCCGGCGGCGATGACAGCCTCGAGACGCTCTTCCGACTCGGTAGCAGGCCCGATGGTAAATGTGATGCGAGTATGGCGAAATGGCTTCACAGTTTTTATGAGTAGTTATGACCGTTTAATAAGCAAGGAAACTCCCAGCAATTTTACTGAGGTCAATTAGGCAAACTGATGAAAAACCCTCTAACTACGCCGAATGTTTTTCAGCAATCAAGTCGCGTTTTGCTTTCATCCGCTCTTCAAAAAACGTGGTGCGCTCAAACGGCCATGCTTCCGTTTCCAAAAGTTTCCAGTGCGGGTTTTGTTTGAGATGCTCTAACGTCCACTGATAATAATCTAAATCATCCGTGCGAAAATGCAATTTGGCCCCGTTTGGGGCGTGTTTAGCTAAGCGCGCGAGGTTTTCCTGATTTATAAAACGATTTTTATGATGTTTCGTTTTAGGCCAAGGATCGGGGTAGAGGATGAAAACTTCGTTCAGCTGATGCTCTGGCGAGAGGGCGTCGAGTAGTTCCGTTGCTTCAGCTTTCAGGAAGTGAACGTTATTGATTTGGCCGATGGTTTGTTTGCGTACCGAACGTTCTACCCGGGTGGTGATGAGGTCGATGCCTAGGCAAAATTTCTCCGGAAACTTTTGGGCGTAAGCGGTTAACCAGTGGCCGTGGCCGCAGCCGATTTCGAAGGTAAAGTGGGGCGACGTCGCGAGTAGTTCGCGCAGGGCCACTTGAAGTTTGGCAACGCGGAGGGTGCGTTGTTCGTCGGCCCAAGCTTTGCCAAGGACTTTAGAGGGTTCAGGCATGTGGTTTAAATAAGGCCATTTAGGGCCGTTGGTGCAATGGCTTAGGGGGATTTAGGAGGTTTTTATTGGGAATAACTCGTTCTTTCCAGTTGGCGATTCGTCCTTCTGACTGGAGGACTTATGGCTAAGGTCGATATTGAACTAGTGCAGCGTGTGTTGCGTGAGAATGGCGTCGATGTACGCCTTTCGGCGACGATTTTGAATCAGATTCGCGAGGCGGCAGCCGAAGATGCGGTTGAGCGCGAGAAGCCTGCGAAGAAGCAACACGTCGTTTTGGTGAGTGAGCCTGAAGAGGGTTTGCCCAAGGACTTAGTGGGTTGGGTGGTGCAGATTTTGGAAGACGATGATCCCCGCGAAGTGGCCGCCAAGATTTCGGAAGTCGCTGGTACCTTTAATGGTTCACCTAAAGGGCAACGCCTGCCGGTGTCATCGTTTGGGGATGCCTGTCAGAGTTTACCCACCAAATTATTAAAAGAACGCGACGTGTGGATTAAGACTCGGGAGCCGGTGCGGGTGCTGGCGGTGAAGAACACCTTGGGTCGCCGTCGCTCGAGTTAATTTTTTTGATTTACGACAGAAATACTTCAGAATTGCCTTAGATTCGCTTTAATTAGCCTTTCTGGAGGTTGATTTGCTCTCGCTTCACCGAATTCGTTATCCATAATACACCTTTATGAAGTTCAAAAACTTCCCAATTTATCGCATCGAATGGGTCACCTCGATCTTCCTGATCGGCACGGCTTTATTGTCGCTCACCGTTGTACCATGGTTCCTGTGGACTAAGTACTCTCAGGTCGAGGGCTGGGGCTTTATCTGGCCATTGGCTATTTTCTACTACTACGCCACGGGCTTCAGCATCACCCTCGGATATCACCGCCTCTTCTCGCACCTTTCGTTTAAGGCGAAGTGGCCGGTGAAGCTTTTCGTGGCGTTGTTCGGCGCGGCTTCGTTTGAGAACTCAATCTTAGACTGGTCTGCCGATCACCGGATTCACCACAAACACGTGGATGAAGATGAAGATCCCTATGATATTTCGAAGGGTTTCTTCTACGCCCACATCGGCTGGTTGCTTTTCCGCCTTAAACCCAAGCCCCCCGTTAATAACGTGAAGGACTTAGAAGCCGATTCTCTGGTCATGTGGCAGCACCGCTACGTGCAATGGATTGGTCTCGTGGTGGGCTTTATCATGCCTGCGGTTTTAGGTTGGAGTTACGCCACGTTGCGCGGGTTTGAACACCCTGAGATGACGGCTTTGGCCGCCTTCTTAATCGCTGGCCTTTTGCGCACGGTGGTGGTTCAGCAGGGCACGTTCTGCATCAACTCGCTTTGTCACATGGTTGGTCGTCAGCCTTATTCGACCACGCACAGCGCTCGCGATAGCGCTATCGTGGCATTGCTGACGTTCGGTGAAGGCTACCATAATTACCACCACGAGTTTCAGCATGATTACCGCAACGGCGTGAAAGCCTGGCAGTTCGATCCGACGAAGTGGATCATCTGGACGCTTTCGAAAGTGGGTTTAGCCGAAGAATTACGTCGTGTGCCTGATTCGCGTATCATGGCTGCCGAGCTCAAGGAAAAGAGCCTGACCCTCGGTCGTGATATCGACAATTTAGCCAAAGCCTTGGACGCCCATAAACGTCAACTGAAGGAGAAGACCATCGCTGCTGCTCACGAGTTAGCGAAGGAATTAGGCGTGCGTGCCGAAGCCTTGCGCGAAGCTGCGGCCAATAAGGCCGAGGTCGCTCACGAGACGATGGTTGAGTTACGTGCCATGCTGAACGAGGCCGCTGGTTACCTCGAGAACTTACGCCGCGCCGCTGGTTCGGCCGCTTAAGTTCTTAACTTAAACTCTTCTACCAATCGATGCACTTGTGCTTCGATTTGGGGAAGGGCGTGCTTGGGATCCAAAAAGTCGATGTCATGCACCGTCCAGTAATCGATGCGATCCGCCCATTCGGGGTGCGAAAGCTGCATCATTTCATAGTGTTCATCGCGTTTGAGGGCGATGGCCTTATGGGCCTTCATCAGGTCCTCGGGCTGTAACTGAGTTGGACTCGTGCCCGTTAAGTGGAGCGGGATGCCTAGTTCTCGGAGTCTTTTCTCGGTATTAACTGATAGCAGCGTCGGTTCGTCGGCGACTAATGACGTTAAAAGTCCCCGTGAAAAGGCCCGAACGGGCAGGTTTTGCTGCGTGGCGTGCCAATTAAAATAGGCTTCGGCGTGCCGACTGCGGTAGAAGTTGCCGGTGCAGATAAACAAGACCAAGGGATGAGAATCTGCGCTTGTGCGATGCGTCATGCGGAGTAAAGTCCCCCTAACCTTAAACCTACAGCCATGGTACGCAACCTGATCGTTTCCTCTGTTTTAGCAATCGCTCTCACCTCCTGCATGGGACCTAAAAAAGGCCCTAGCCCAGTGACCGATGGTGGTTTTGATGGGAACACGCTCCCTGCGGCTGGCCTCACCCCTGTGGTGACCCCCACGCCCCCGACGACCACGCCTGCTCCCGTGGCGACGAATAACACGACGCCTGCTCCCGCTCCCGCTAAGAAGAAGAAGTCGACGGGCAATTTGCCAATCAGCAATCCTGGTAACAAGTAAGCGTTTGGCTTACATCAAAGATACCTCAGTAACAAAGGTATCAGACTTTCCGGGTTCCACGAAGTGGAGCCCGTTTTTATGCTCCGGACTATTCGGTGGCCCCATCCAGGGTTCAATGCAGTAGAAGGCTGCTTCTGGATCCGAGGTCCAGGTGACAATCGTCGCCCAAGGTCCCGGGATGGCTTCTTCGCCGACTTTTACGGTGATATCTTCTTCCCCCGACTTCGGGCCGAATTGTACCGTGGAGGCTTTTAGGTTGGTGAAGATGCAGTCGGAGAGTGCGGGGTTATCGAAATTGATTTCCGTGGTGCCTTTGAAATCGGTAAAGGGCACGAGTTTGCCGTCGGCGGCATGGCGCCATTGTTTTTTCGACGGAATTTTAACGCGGTAATCGCGGCGTTGTAAGCCCGCGTGCCAAGGGAGGGTGAAGTAAAAGTGATGCCCGGCACACCAAGGGATGTTCTGGTGATCTTCGTTGGTGAGTTCGAAGGTGATGCGTAAAAACAACTCTAAGAAATCAAAGCGAATCCGGAAACGATAGTGAAAAGGGTAACACGCCTGGGTGTGGGCATTCGGGACGAGTTCAACCACCGCATGTTTGGCGCTGTGTTCGACAATTTTAAATTCCGTGTCGCGAGCGAAGCCATGTTGCGGCATGGGGCGTTTCACTCCATCGGCGGCTCGCCACGCGAACTTTTCGCCGTCGCAATAATTGCGGCCCATGAAGGGGAAGAGAATGGGATTACCGCCGCGTACGTGACCGATTTTATCTAAATCCAGTGCCCCTTCGGCTGGCCAATGGAGGATCTGGCGTCGGCCACCGGGGATGTCTAAATCCCAGCGTAATAGACGAGCACCCCGAGTGAGGCAGGTCTCGTAAGTGGCGGCGCCAACTTTCCAGCGTTCAAGGGGAACTCCGTTTGCGGTAAAACTCTCCATGCCTGCAAAACAAGCACGCACGGCCTTCGGAGGCAAACGCGGACTCGTCGATTATTTCTTCGTGAAGCGGTAATGGCACACCATCCACTCCGTGCCTTCACGGAAATTCCACAGTTCGGCACAGGCCATGAAGAAAATCCGCCAATAGGCGAACCACTTGCGAGCTTGGTTGGCACCGTAGGTGGCGGCTAAGACGGGCATGACTTTATCCCGATTCTTATCAAAGTTTTGTAACCAGTGTTCGGCAGTTTGGCCGTAGTGCCGCCCCGGAACTTCCCACTGGGTTTCGAGGTTCAGGTCGTCTTGGAAGCGACTGGCGAGGCAGTTAGACGGCATGATGCCGCCGGTGAAGAAGTGTCGCGACATCCAATCGCTACCATCTTTGGATTGAAAATGGTACGCACAGTCGCGGTGCGTGAAGACGTGGAAAAACAATTTGCCGCGCGGTTTGAGCCAATGAGCGATGCGACGCATCAGTTCAGCCCAATTTTTCATGTGTTCGAACATCTCGACGGAAACGACCCGGTCAAAGCGCCCTGCTGCCGAGGAGAAGTGATTCATGTCACAGGTGATAATCTGGACATTTTTAAAACCGCGCTGGGCACATTGACCTTCAATATAGGCCCGTTGGGAGGCGGAGTTGGAAACTGCGGTGATGCGGGCTTGAGGGTAGTGCTCGGCCATCCACAGGGTGAGCGATCCCCAGCCACAACCGAGTTCTAAGATTTCTTGGCCATTGGCTAATTCCGCCCGTTGGCAAGTCAGCGCCAACATCGCTTCCTCTGCTTCCGCGAGGGACTCTTGGCCGGTGACATAATAACAAGACGAGTATTTGAGGCGGGGGCCGAGACAGTTTTGATACAGGGCCGCGGGGACCTCGTAGTGTTGGTCATTGGCGGCTTGAGTTTCAATCGCCACCGGCATCGTGCGTAATTCTCCCGCAAAGCGATCAACTTTAAGGGACCGCGTGATGCCGTCCTCGGCACGTTCATCCTTCAGACGTTTCTTTAATAAAGACCGAATGCCCCACCGGATGGCTTTATCAGGGAGGAGGTCCTGCGCTAAAATTTGGTCGAGCACCGGCATGGGGCTAATAAGGCAGAATTAAATTCCAAAGCAAATGACTCGTCGAATTACTTTTTCGGCGGACGGGGCCAAAAAGCGGAAACTCTAGACTGGTAAACGATATACGCTTCGCCCTTGGACTTGAGTAACTGCTGCTCGGTTAGGGGGATGCCCGTCACTTTGGTTAAAAGGTGATACATAATGAGGGCACAGAGTAGGCCGGGGAGGCCCCAATAACTTTCGTTGTAACTTGAGAGCCAGAACCCAACCCAGATGAGCCATTCGGCGAAATAATTTGGATGGCGACTCCAGCTCCAGAGACCCAAGTCGCAAACTTTACCGCGATTCGCGGGATTTTTTTTGAAGGCACTCAACTGGGCATCGGCAAGGCCTTCGAGTAGCATCGCACTGATGACGAGCCCGAGTCCCATCCAGTGCCAGAGGTGTAAAGCATTAGCGCCGTGGAAAGGGGCCGAAGCTAACAATGGTAGGCAGAGGAGGGCTAAGGCGACAGCCTGTAGCATGTAAAAATTCCACATTTTTTGTGGGGTTTGAGCGCCCCAGGTTTCCCGCATTTTTTGGTAACGCCCGTCTTCCTGTTCGAGGTGGCCAAAAATGCGAAAGGCGAGGTGCGTGCCCAGTCGCAAGCTCCAGAGTATTGTGGCCCCGGCCATCATTAATCCTGGGAGGGGTAGGTTGTAGCCTAAGAAGTGCAGGAGGAAGAAGTAGGCTCCCACGAGTGCGAAGCCATAAGACCACGCAACATCGACAATCGAATAATTATTAAGACGTCGGGCTGCTAACCAGCAGAGGCTGAAATAAACCACGCCGCCACCGAGCAGGAGGATGAAGTTAAATAATAAATCCAGCCAGAGTGTGGTCGGTGAGGGGGTCATGTTAAGGTTTCCAGCGTTGGGCGATTTGACGATACAACGGGAGGAGGAGGAGGAGGAGCAGTCCGATAATCAGTGGGGCGGAGATGATCCAGCCTAGGATTCCATGAACCCCCGCCATGCCGAATTCTCGCATGAATTGCGCCGGCGAAGCGGCAAAACTTTCGACCATAACCTTGGGGTTAAGGGGTAATGGCTCGGCTCGACAGATGAATTCGCCCAGCCGCACAAAGGGAATGATCATCGCGATTTGTAGCGGGTAGGAGAAAAAATTAATCGTCATGAGGACGACCTGATTGAGCCGCAGCAACCATCCGAAAAACAGGCACAATACCGTGGTTGTGCCGATAATCGGTGAGACGCAAAGAAAGATGCCGACGGCGGTAGCGAGGGCAAGGGCTTCGGGCGAAATTCCCTTTTTCAACTCTTGGACGACAGGGTCTACCACCCGTCGCTTGAACCAGGCGCCGACCTTACTCATGCCCTTTGGGAGTGAAGAAAATTTTCGTCAGGGAACTTTCGTTGCTTTGTGCCAAGCAAATCAAGGCGTAGGCCGCGATGGCGAAGTTGCCAAGTAATAGCAAAGCGAGGAGCCAGGCGAGACGTGGGAGCCAAGACTTTTCGCGCCATGCAATATAAAGCCAGAACGCTAAGAAGCCAAAGTAGGCATCAAACATGGTCGCTAAACCCCAAGGCTCGCCACAGACCGTGACGTAGCCATCTAGCACATTAAGTCCGCGGCCCGTATAGGCTGGTAGGCTGCTGATAGAGGGAGCGACGCAGGCGTGCCATGAGACCCAAGTCATGGCCAGCAGGACGAAAATAAAATAAGCCGTCAGGAGACGTCGGAGGTTCATAAGAAAGTTATTTTATAGTGGGATGGTTGGGACGCACGTAGACGGCTTGGACCACGCCGATATTGCGGTGGGCAAAGGCGGCTTGGCAGTAGCGGAAGTAGAGGCGCCATTTCCGGATGAAGGCTTCGTCGAAACCGAGGGCCCGGACGCGTTCGAGGTTTTGTTCAAAGTTTTGGCACCACGCATCTAGGGTGCGGGCGTAGTCGAGGCCGAATTCCTCCAAGCGGTGTAACTGAAACTGCCCCGCCTGCGTCATGATTTCATTCACCCGATTAATGGAGAGTAAAAGTGAGCCAGGGAAGATGTGCTTCTGGATGAAGTCGACCCCGCGCCGGAATTGTTCGTAACGACTATCTGGGCAGGTGATGTATTGGAACGCCGCAATGCCTTGAGGTTTCAATAAGCGGTGAATGGCGCGACCAAAGTCAGGTAAGTAGCGGTGCCCCAAGGCTTCCATCATCTCAATGGAAACACATTTATCGTAAGTCCCACGGTGGTCGCGGAAATCTTCGAGTCGTACGGTGATGCAATCCTGCAGGCCGGCAGCCTTGATGCGGGCTTGGGCTAAATCGTACTGGGCTTGCGAAATCGTGAGCGAAGTTACGCGACAGCCGTAGTTTTGGACTGCATGGAGTGCCCAGCCGCCCCATCCCGTGCCAATTTCAATCACGTGATCCGTAGGCTGTAGTTGCAGGAAGCGACAAAGGCTTTCGTTTTTGGCTTTCTGGGCCTCGGCTAAAGTATTCACCCCTGTCCAGCGGCCCGAAGAATACATCATCGAGGAGTCGAGGAAGAGTTGGAAGAAGTCGTTCGAAACGTCGTAGTGTTCGGCGATATTCCGCCGGACGGTTTTTTTGGAATTGGGACGAAGGAGGTGGCCGACGCGATCAGCAAAGCGCCAGAGACCCATCCCTAAGGTGCGGCGGGCCGAGCCTGACATGTTCGGCGTGCGTTCGATATTTTGAATAAAAAATCCAATCACCGCTGCCAAGTCCGGCGAGTCCCATTCTCCCGCCATATAACTTTCGGCCAGCCCGATATCGGCCGCTAAAATCAGGCGACTAAAGAAGTTCTCGTCTTGGATGTGCATCGCCGCCCCCGCAGCGACGGTCGGGTTGCCAAAAGTCAGGAGGGTACCTTCAGGTAATTGCAGCGAAAGGTGGCCTTGCGATAATTGGCCGAGTTCTTTGAGCACGAATTTACGTGCCAAGGTGGGCTTATCGATCGGGGCGGTAGCAGGTTTAGTCATGAAGACGTTTTAGTTCGGGCGAGGGGTGACGCAGGTTGCGCTGGCTCTGAATGTCCTCCCCCTTGCGTCGAAAGGGAAGTTTTTTCACCAACCAAAGCCACGCGGCGTGGAGGTGGATGAGGGTGATGACTTTGAGGATGAGTAAAGGGGCCTTTAAAGTCAGCCAAGTTAGCCAAAAATCGGTGAGGGGAACTTGGCGGCCCGTCCAGGTGCTGATTAAGGTGAGTTCGCCCTTTTCATAATGATCTACTTTCATGACCAAACGTTCAGTCGGAGCGTAGAGGGTGAAGATGAATTCCGTGTCGAGTCCTGAGAAGGGAGAAACGTAAAAGTTCTTGGGGGTGCGGAGCTGCAGGAATTTTTGACCTTGAGCGTCGGTTTGCAAACTAGACGGGGGCATGAACCAAGCTTTGCGTTCGCCGAAGGTATTGTGAACCTCGGCAATCCCCGCGTAGAGTTCTGCTTCAAGGGTGATTAAATAAAAGACGACGGGGTTGTAGGATTTACCAAAAGCCCGGGGCATGGCCACGAGGCTCAGGTGCGCCGCTTCGGGGAGGGGGTGTCCCTGCGACGCGCAAAATGCACGGATGCGGTCGGCGAGCTTTTGCCCAGGTTTGCCAAAGTTAGCCAGGGGGCTTTCGGGCTGAAAGACCGGGGCTTGAGGGAGGAAGTCAGCGTCGCGGAACTGATAGGGGGAACCGGGCCCACCGAGTAAGAGTAGGCCTTGGCCGATTTGCTCCCAGTCAGCCAAATCAACGGCACAAGCGAACGCTGCATGCGTGAAACGGTGGGACTTAGGTCGCAACCGGGCGTGCATCACATGGGCGTCGTAGAGTCGAACCATCCTCAGAAGGAAATGATGAGGAAGTTGGCCTGGAGCAACCTCGCACTCCTAATAAAGTGAGGGGACTTGCCTTTTAAGTGTGGTGATTTTACTAAGGGCCATGGCGTCCTCAGACCCGCATGGCCTCCTCTTTGCTGGATTGTTTCTGTTACTGGCCTTGGGTTGCTTAGTAGGTGCTTTGCGTGCTGGGCGCCGTCGCCGTTTGCTAGACGACACCCCGTTATCCAAGGCTTTAGGTGTTTTTGTCGGTGAAGTGCAGATCGAAGGGGTGTGCGTTGTGCAACAGCCGTTTACAAGTTATCTGACCGAGAAGCCCTGCGTGCTCTATAATTGGAAGATTCAAGAAGAGTGGCAGCGATGGGAGACGGAGACTTATAAAGATGGTTCAGGCGAGACGCGTACGCGCACTGTGAGCAAGCGCGGTTGGACCACGGTAGCGGAAGGGAGTGAATCCGCCGGTTTTTATTTAAAAGATGAAACGGGTTTTCTCTGGGTACGTCCTGAAGGTGCCGACATCGAATGTATCAGCTTCATCAACGATACTTACACGCCCCTCGACCCTTTGTATTTTGGTAAAGGTCCGGAGGGAGCTATCAGTGATTCTACGGGACGGCGCCGCTTTTTTGAAGAGGGGATTCCGTTGGGAACTTCGCTTTTCGTCCATGGTCGGGCACGAGAGCGTCAAGATATCGTAGCGGCAGAGATTGCTGCTGATCCGGCCTCGGAAATGTTTTTAATTAGTCCGCGGAAGGAGAAAGATTTAAGTTCCAGTAAGAATTTCTGGTACTGGTTTTTAGGCATGGCTGGAGTGGTTTTAACCACGCTGGGTTCGTCGATTCTTTGCAAAAACCTGTTCCCTACCTTTGATAACAAAATCATTTTTGTGGGGCCAGGCTTGTATGCCCTCCTTTGGGCTGCGGGTTGGGTTTGGATGGTGCTGAATAGTTTAATCGGCTTAAAAAACCGTGTTTTCCAAGCGCAGTCTTTAATCGATGTGCAGTTAAAACGTCGGGCGGATTTAATCCCTGCCTTGGTCGCTTGTTTGCAGGGCTATCGGAATCACGAGGCTGCCGTACAAACCTTGGTAGCCAGCCTGCGAGGTCAAAGCGGAGCGAGTAACTTGGTTGCCGTGAAGCCCCATTTGCTGGCGCTGACGGAAGCGTATCCAGACTTATTGGCGGTAGAGTCTTTTGGGCAATTGAAGAATAGCTTGGTCGATACTGAAGACCGGTTGGCCCTCGCCCGGGAATACTATAATAGTATTGTGACCTTTTATAACACGCGCCTCGAACAAGTTCCCGATCGTCAGGTGGCGGCACTGGCGAGTTTACAGCCTGCGACCCTCTTGCAGGTTGAGGGCTTGGAGCGGGCGGCCGTGGGCGTGAAATTCTAACTTTCCCAGGCGTCGCGACCTAAGAGTTGGGAGCAAAGGCGGTGGGCGGACCACAGGCCGTCTTCGTGGAAACCGTAACGCTGCCATGCTCCGGCAAAATGCACGCGTTGTTGGGGTCGTTGGTTCAAGGCGGCGATTTCATTTTGCGCCTGCAGGGCGGCCAAGTTGAACAGCGGATGCTCGGTGGGAATCGTGGTGATGATTTTATCTGCCTGCACTTGTTCCGGGTGATTGATGGTGACGATGAAATCACCTTTGTCGGTTAACCCCTGCAGGGAGTTCATCCAGTAGTGCGTCGAAGTTTGGACTCCTTGGGCGTCTTCCCAAGTTCGGTAATTCCACGAAGAGCGGGCCTGGACGGTACGCGGCAACGGACTGATGTCGCGGTGCACGATGGCCAAGTTTTGATTATAGCCAAACGCTCCTACCAAACGGCGCTCTTCGGCGTCCGCATCGGTCAGAAGTTTCATGCTGGTATCAGCATGGCAGGCGAGGATGACTCGATCAAATTTCTCCACGCCTTCAGCGGTTTGGACGACTACTTCGTGACCGACGCGGTACACACTTTGAGCTCCTTGACCTAATTTAAGTTGAGCGGGGTAGCGGGCGAGTAGCGCTTGGACGTAGGTGCGACTCCCGCCTTCCAACGTTAACCAAGGGTGCTGGGTGTTGAGTCCGAGAAAGCCGTGGTTATAAAAGAAACGCAGTAACGTCGCGGCTGGAAAGTGGAGCATTTTCTCGCTCGGTGTCGACCATACGGCCGCACTCATCGGCAGTAAGTAGTGGTGTAAGAAATCTTCTCCGAGTTGCTCTTTATTGCACCAGGCTTGCAGCGTTAAATTTTCGGCCTCGGTTGAATTCCAGGTCGCCAACGCCCGTTGATTGAAGCGATTGATTTTCCAGAGGAGCCGCCAGAAACTGGGTTTCCAAAGGTTGCGACGTTGGGCGAAGAGGTGGCGTACGGAAGAGCCGCACCATTCAAGCCCGGTGGGGTCGTGCCGCACGGCGAAGGACATTGGGGTGGATTTGCTTTTGACGCCGAGCTCTTTGAATAAACGACAAAGGTGTGGGTAGGTGACTTCATTGAACACCATAAACCCTGTGTCCATCGGCAAGAGTTTGCCGGTGCCGGGTTCCGTGACGTCAATGGTGTGGGCATGCCCGCCGGGGCGCGTGTCGCGGTCAAATAAAGTCACCTCGTGGTGTTTCCCGAGAAACCTTAAGCAACCCAGGCCGCTAATGCCTGAGCCCACAATCGCAATTCGTTCACGCACGCTGAGTGGAGTCTTTGGACGTCTGCGCTGCTTCTTGGTAAATCGAATCGGGGACTTTTTTCAGATCCCAAATCAGACCTGTACAAGAAAGCAGGTAGAGAAGGTAGTAGGTCGGGTCGAATTCCCACCAATAAAAACCTTGGCGCACCGTGGCTTGGTAACGGTGGTGATTATTGTGCCAGCCTTCACCGAGCGTGATGAGGGTGAGGAGGAAAGAGTTTCGCGATTCGTCTTCGGTATTATGAAAACGCTTTGTGCCCCAAACGTGCGCTAGGGAATTGATGCAGGAGGTCCCGTGGAAGAGTACGGTTGTTGAAATAAAGAAGCCCCAGACGAGTAATTGCAGACCAGAGGTTTGGTAGCCGTGGGTTCCGAGGAAATGTCCCGCGAGGAAGAGCGTCAGGGCAAAGAAGAAGGGGACGAGAATGTCGAAGCGATTCAGGAAAACGAGTTCCGGGTATTTCGCTAAATCGGGAATTTGTTTATAATCAGTTGGAAAGTTTTTCTTGCTCGTGATCCAGCCGATGTGGGACCACAGAAAGCCGTCGACGACAGGGGAATGTTTGTCGTCCTCTTGGTCGGAGTGTTTGTGGTGATGCCGGTGGGTGTAGGCCCACCAAAGTGCCCCGCGTTGCACACAAGTAGCCCCCCAGAGGGCCATGATGAATTGGAAGGCTCGGGATGTCCGGTAGGTCTTGTGGGAAAAATAACGGTGGAAGAAACCTGTGACCGAGAACATCCGAACGAAGTAAAGGGCGACCGCCGTCCAGACGGCGATGGGGCTAGCTCCAACCCAAATCACACCGAAGCAGCCAGCATGCAGGATGATAAAGGGAATGGTGCGTGGCCAATCGACTTCTTTCGGGGTGTTCTTCAGGTTTTCTGCCCCCTCAGGTAGGTAATCGCTATCGAACCAGCGAACGATGGACCTTAGCCAATGGCTTGCAGGGTTGGTTTGGGGAGGCACGGGCATCGGACAGGTTGAAACTAGAGGGGTTTTGGTTTTTTTCGCAACTGCTTTGACCATTTTAATCCTTGGGGAGCCGAGGGTCTTAGACAAAATTTCCGCTGACCGACGCTTATCAACTATAAGTCATGTCCGACGCTCACGCCCATCAAGATTGGCGAGCCTGGTTTGCTGAAAACGGGGCTCGGCTTCGGCTTATTGCCCGGCAATGGACGCGCTCTGAGGCGGATGCCGATGATGTCATTCAGGAGGCATTTGTGCGTTTTTGGAAACATCAACGTCACTTACCCGGAGATCCTAATGCTTTGGTCGTTACTTCGATTCGCCGGGCGGCCCTCGATTTATTGCGTAAGACGGACCGCCGGGCTTTACGGGAGCAGTCGGTGTATGCCGATTCGGAGATGACGACATGGTTTGAGCCTGAAGAAGACCCGCGCAAGCAAGCCTTGCTGGACACCTTGCCCACTTTGCCGGCAGAACAACGCGAGGTGGTGGTCCTGAAAATCTGGGGCGAACTTACTTTCGAACAAATCGGAGCCCAATTAGCGATTTCACCGAACACTGCAGCCTCGCGGTGGCGCTATGCGATGGAAGCCCTCCGTAAACAACTTACCGCTAAAACTTATGAATGATAAAAACGACTTCGCCGACGATGATTTGGTGGCCGCGTTGCGCGACCTTCGTCCCCGTCCCGTGCCTGCCCCCGTCATCGCAGCCTTAGCTCAGGAGCTCGATGCTCCTGCCGCATCTCGTGGTAACATCATTGCTTGGTTTACGGGCGTGACGACGGCCGCGGCGATGGTCGTGGTGGCTTTTCATTTAGCATCACCGTCGCCCGACACTCCCGATTTTCAGTTAGTGCGTGCTGAGCAGGGTCCTACCAATTTAGAGCTCTTGCAACCCGTGCGCCTCGACGACGGTTCCTTTGCTCGTCCTTTGCGGATGCACTGGGAAAACACAACTCATTGGGAGGATCGTCGTACCCAAGCGCATTTTATTAACTATCGCCCCGTGGAGCAGGTGGCCCTGATTCCTTTAGAAACTTATTAAACAAATTCCCGCCACTGCGACGCTACCTTTTAAAGCCCTTAAATCTATGTCTCCCTTACAACAAGTCCCTCTGCATATGATGGCCCTCGCGGGTTTTATCGGCACGCTTGAGGCTCAAGAGAAAAACGAGAACTCCGCCGCTGGCGCCCCCGCCGTGTCGAGTCACTTGCAAGTCGCCTATGCTGGTTTGAGTTTGAGTGAGTTGAGCGATAAGGCGCGAGCTGAGAGTAAACTAGAGATTCCCAATGCGGTCGGCATTCACGTGGAGTTTGTCGATCCCGCGGGTCCCTCGATGGGCGTGATTGAAGAAGGTGATATCCTGACGCGCTTCGATGACCAAGTGCTCTTAAACGTGCCTCAATTCCAAAGTTTAGTGCGGATGCATCATGCGGGCGATGCCGTGAAGTTGACGGTGGTGCATGGGGCCGAAGCTAAGGTGGTTGAATTAAAGTTAGGGGCTCGTTCGCCTCAGGCTGGCCAACGCGCCCTTCGCAAAGCCGCGCCCGATGCGAGTATGACTCCACCTTCGTCTGGCGGTGTTCATGTTACGATTAATGGCCAGTCCTTTGATATCGATCCCATGGCAGGAGGGTTGGTGCAGTCGGGTCCAGGCAATGTGGTCGTGATTGGTCCGAATGGCGGTTTGCCGCCCGAAGTTCAAAAGCGTCTTGAAGAAATGCGCGCGAAGGGGATGCCGATTCCCCCGCTTGACCTGAGTGGTAATAATACTGGAACGACGACGCAGACCGAGGCCCATCAGTCGATTTCCAAGTCTTGGTCCTTTAGCTTCGGTAATGGTGCCCATGCTTCGAGTAGCTCGTTAGCTTCGGATCAAAGCGGGACGGTTTCGATTGAAGAGAAAGACGGCAAGAAACACGCCGTGATTAAAGACCCCAGCGGGAAGGTTTTGTTTGATGGCGATGTGACGACCCCAGAGCAGCGTAAGGCCCTCTCTAAAGATTTGCGCGACCGACTGAAGTTAGTGGAGGGTGGTCATTTCTCTATCCCAGGTGCGACGCCCAAGTCGGGGGATGAGGCTCCCGAGAAGCCTAAGGCCAAGCCTAACCCTCAAGGTGCTTAAGGCGTAAACTAAAAGACCTCCCAAGTGGGAGGTCTTTTAGTTATTGTCCAGAACTGCCCGGTTGGCTGCCCCCGGATTCCCGATTTGGTCGGTCGAGCGGCGGGGGGCCATCAAAAGGCGGAGGACCGTCGAACGGGGGTGGTCCGCCCGGACCGCCTGGACCTGGGCGACCAGGGCGGCCGCCTTGACGCTGTCCGCCTCCGTTGGTTTGGCCATTGGCATTCGCATGTGGGTCCATTTGGGACCGCATAAAGGACTTGTCGGCCGTACCCTTGAGCTTCCGGGGGATGAAGGGGAAGTCTTCGGTGAGTACATAATAATAGGTACCGTGGGGAAACTCTGGGGTCACGCCGGTGCGCCCGCCGTATTCGTCAAGGTCGCCTAAACCACTGACGTATTCGAAATCCAAACTGAAACTGCCGTCAGGTTTGCCAGTGGGAGTCGTTTTACCATCCCCCCCGCGGTCGGCCGTTTTTAAGCGATAACTGCTCCGCATATTTTTCAGCGGACTCTTGGCATCTTTCGGGTCGGTGTAGGCGTAGATGGCATAGACCGGGTATCCATCGGCGGCCCATCCCACGTGAGTCATCTTCTTTTCGCCTCCAGAGAGTCTTTCAATCAGTAGGGTAGGTAAGCCGTGGTAATGGTAGGCACCGTTCGGTTGCACGTGACCATGGTTTTGGTCGAGCCCGAGGCCGACTTTGATCCGCGGAGTCGTCCCCATCTCGGTGTTGCTCACCAAGGCTTCGTAATGCCACGGGTTGCTCCGATCCCCATCATTATAAACCTCGGCCGTGCCCGGGTCAAAGACCACGCCATTCAAGGCGACTCCCCAGATAAAGGGGAAGCGCCCCATGGGTTGGGTGGCAGGTTGAGGGTTGAGGGGGACTTCTAGGTGGTATTTTTGTTCGGAAATCTTGTTAGGATTGCCGCGATCGGGGAAGGAAGCGGTTAAGTGGTCGGGGATGCCGTTGGACTCGATGATGCGCTTGTCTCCTTTAACGGTGATGGTGACCTTGTTTTGCCCAGGCGGTTGGCTGTCGGCTTTGACCAACGGTGGCCCTGAAATGGCCAAGGGGCTGGTTGCATAAATCCAGAGGCTGCAACCGAGGAGGGCGAGAGTGCAGGCAAGCGACTTTTTCATGAGGGTAGTATGATAGCAGAGATTCGCTTAACGAGAGATTAAGGCGATAAATCACGGAAAGTTTGCATTTTTTCGAGAAACTAAAAAGGTTTAGGGCTAATTATGGCTTCCACGACCGAAGTGCTTTCCCGTTCCGTTGCCGGCACCAACTTTTTGGCGACCGTCATCCTGACCATCGGCTACCTGCGCATTAAGGCCGGGGATCGCCGCGGCCATGGTCTGGCGATGGGCTTGGCGGTGGTGACTTCAGCTCTCTTTCTCGCCCTCTACTTGGCCTCCAAGGTCCACCTGTGGGTTGCCTTGGGTAAGACTAACGTCCTTTACCGACCCGAGGTGGGGCTGACGTGGGACAAAGTGCTTTATTATTTCATCCTAGTACCACACGTCTTCCTCGCGATCTTGGTTACGCCGTTCATCATCCGGGCGGTCTGGTTAGCGCGGTCCGACCGACTGGAGGAGCACAAGCGATTAGTCCGCTGGGTCTTCCCGGTTTGGTACTACGTGTCCGTGACGGGCGTGCTCGTCTGGGCCTTCATGGAGTTCTCAGGTTCACTCGCCGCTGCTGGTCGCTAAGAAGCATTTTCCCCTCGCCCTCGGCATTTTTTGGGTTTCACTTCGGCGCATCGATATGGAAATCGATACGCTCGAGTCACAGCCGCAAACGCAGAAATTTTTTCTGTGGTGTGCTGTCATCGCGTTTTGCACCGTTTCCATTTTCATGCTTTCGTCGTACCGCGAGGAGACCGAACGTTTAGGTGCTTTGCGCGATACGGAAAAACAGAAGCGTGAAAATTTAAATAAGTTGGAAGCCGAGCGATTGCGCACGACTTTGTTCCTCGATCGTTTCACGCGCGATCCAGAGTTTGTGAATGATCAAGCCCGCGAGCGTTTGGGCGTGGCCGCGCCTGGTGAATTAGTGATTCGGGTTGATAGTTTGCCACCTCCTGTGCCCGTGAATGTTACGAAGCCCACAGGGAAGCCCACGAAGTCCACGAATCGCTAGGTTACGGACTTGCCTGTTTTCTGGTTGCAGAACATAGGTGGTTTATGTCCGCAAAGCATAAAGCTCAGGCAACTTGGGGTGGTCGGTTTAGCGCTGGCCCAGCGGAGTTGATGTTGCAGTTTGGAGAATCGGTCTCCTTTGACCGCCGACTTTGGCCTCAAGATATTCGTGGTTCTAAAGCCCACGCGACGATGCTCGCCCGCGTCGGGATTTTAACTGCTAAGGAATGTGCCGCTATTGTGCGTGGGCTCGATGGGCTCGCTCGCGAAATCCAAGCTGGCAAATTTAAGTGGCAACTCGAACTCGAAGACGTCCACATGAATATTGAGCGCGCTCTGACGGAGCGTGTCCCCGCCGCTGCTAAATTACACACGGCTCGCTCGCGTAATGATCAAGTGGCGACCGACGTGCGTTTGTGGATCAAAGATCAGTGCGTGGCAGTGGAAGGCGCCTTGGTGGCTTTATTAAAGACTTTGGTGAAATTGGCTGACGCGAATGCCACGGTGTATGTGCCAGGTTACACCCACTTGCAACGTGCGCAGCCTGTTTCGGTGGCCCACCATTTGCTTGCTTACGTCGAGATGTTTAATCGCGACCGGAAACGTTTTGCTGCGGCTTCCGATGCCGCTAACTGGTGTCCACTCGGTTCCGGCGCCATTGCCGGCACGACCTTGCCTATTAAGCGTGAAATCACGGCTAAATTATTGGGTTTCGTGGACGCCAAAGGTCGTCCGCGCGTGACGACTAATTCGATGGATGCGGTGGCCGATCGCGATCCTGCTACGGAATTCTGTTTTGCGGCGGCACTTTGCGGCGTGCACTTGTCGCGCTTGGCCGAAGATATGATTCTGTGGTCTTCCACGGAATTCGGCTTTGTCCGTTTGCCTGATGCGTTTTCGACGGGCTCTTCGTTGATGCCCCAAAAGCGCAATCCTGATTCCATGGAATTACTCCGTGGTAAAGCGGCTCGCTTCCAAGCTTCCTTGCAACACCTCTTGTCGCTGACGAAAGGCTTACCCTTAACTTACAATCGTGATTTGCAGGATGATAAGCCCCCGCTGTTTGATGCGGCAGATCAAATCCTTTTAGCGCTGGCGGTCACGGAAGCGACGATGGCGGGTGCTAAGTTTAATCGCGAGCGTTGTCACGCCGCCGCCGCTGATCCGATGTTACTTGCCACCGATTTAGCCGATTGGCTCGTGGTGCGGGGCATGCCTTTCCGTCAAGCCCACCATGCGGTCGGGCGTTTAGTAGCAATCGCCGAAAAACACCGTCTGCCTTTACACGAGATTCCGCAAGAGCTCGCGCTTACTGCAGATCCAGCTTTTACCAAGGGTTGGCAAGAGGTCTTCAATTTGACTCGTGCCTTCCAGTCGCGGGAAAAAATTGGTATGCCCGGTCCGCGGACGCTGGAGCGCGAAATCAAGCGCTGGCAAAAGGCATTACGCTAAAGTTTTATGAACGGAGGCGTGCTGATTGGCATTTGCCTCATGGCCAGCCTTTCTCCTGGCCCGGCAGTTTTATCGACGATTGAGACGTCGTTGACCTACGGCTTTCGACGCACGCTGTGGCATACGCTGGGTTTGGCCGTAGGCGAAATTCCGCAGACCTTATTTGCGTTGGCGGCGTCTATTTGGATGACGAATCATTTCCCGTTAGCACGTGCGGTGATTGGGATTCTAGGTAGTCTTTGGTTTCTTTATTTAGCGTGCGGTCTAATTTTTCGCCCGCGCTCGCAGTTGCCCGAAGTAGCCTCGATGGTCGGAGTGGATTGGCAGTTGTTTGGGCGGGGAGTTTGGGTGAATTTTTCTAATCCCAAAACCTTTCCTTGGATGTTGGTAATTATTCAGGTTAGCAACCTGCCCACCGATGCGTGGCATCCGATGAGTGTCTTGGCCCTTTTGTTAGTCACTATCGGCTCGGAAACGAGCGTGATGACTTTTTATGCCTTTCTGGGTGACCGGTTGCGTCCGTTGTTACGCACGCCTAGGGTGCTGCGATTGACGGACCGCGTAACGGGCCTCGTTTGGGCGATGTTGGCTGGACTGATGGCGTGGCAGGTCTGGACGATGCTTCACTCCGCAAAGCCGTATTGATCCAGCATCTGTTGCACGGCTTGGGCTAAGTCTTGGCGTAATGCCAGGGGGATGCTTTTCTGTGCCTCCGCGGTGCAGGATAAATAGCCGAGTTTGCGGACCACGGTAGCAGTACGGCCATGCTGATCTAACCACCGTTGCAACACCGCCGCCGCTTGACCCCACGCGGGCCAATCCATGTCGGCCTGGTCGGCCACTTCTACTAAATGACAAAGCGAGCCGTCGGGACTTAAGAAGCGGATAACTTCGGTCCCCGTGGTTTCGCCTAAGGTTTTCAGAATTTTGGTTCGAACCGCTTCGTCCATATTACACTTTATAACCTAAGACGGGCGCGAGCCACTTTTCTGCCTCGGCCAGCGTCCATCCTTTGCGTTGTGCGTAATCGGCGACTTGATCGCGACCTAAGCCATTAACGTCGAAGTACAGCGATTGCGGGTGTCCGAAGTAGAGTCCCGCGACGGAGGCGGGCGGATTCATGGCGTAGGATTCGGTGAGAGAGCAGCCAATGTTTTCGGTGACGTTTAAGAGGCGCCATAATTCCGCTTTCTCGGTGTGGTCGGGACAGGCGGGGTAGCCAGCGGCGGGGCGACGACCTTGATAGGCTTCGTCGACTAATGCTTCTACCGTAAGTTTTTCGTGGGGTGCATAGCCCCAGATTTTAGTACGCACTTCGCGGTGCACCCATTCCGCAGCTGCTTCGGCGAGTCGGTCGGCGATGGATTGAATTAAAATTTGGCGGAAGGGGTCGGTGGCCTTGAAACTATGAGCGTAGGTTTCAATTTCTGTGCCAGCAGAGACGGCGAACGCCCCAAGGTAGTCCGTTTTCTTGGTAGAAATTAAATCGGCCAACGAACGTGCTTGAGTGGTTGTTTTACGCGGTAGTTGATCGCGCAAGAAATGGAAGCGACCCAGTTTGTCGCCGGTGTCATTATATAAGTCGACGTCATCTCCTTGGCGGCGAGCTTCCCAGAGGCCGCAAACGGCTCGGAGTTGGACGCGTTCATGACGAATGAGGTCCTCTAATTCCACGCGGGCGGCGTCGTAGAGTCGACGAGCCTCGGCTCCATACTTTTCGCTTTGGAAGATCTTGGGGAAGGTGCCCTTAAGGCTCCAAGTCACGAAGAAGGGCGTCCAGTCAATCAGCTCTGCCACAGCGGCGAGGTCCAACTTATCCCACACGGTCACTCCGAGTTTGTGGGGCTTGGGTAAGTTTGCTTCGGGTAGTACCAGGGGTCGTTTCCGTGCTTCAGCGAGCGGGATGATTTCGGTGGGCAATCGACTATCGTAGGCGGCCTTGAGTTTGCTTTGTTCGGCCCGAAGTTTGGCGATGAAGCCATCGCGCTTCTCGACATTGAGCAAATCGCTACAAACTGCGGTTACTAATGAGGCATCTCCAACGTGAATCACCGGCCCGTCGTAGTGTTCGGCGAGTTTGATGGCGGTGTGTTCACGTGAGGTTGTTGCCCCACCAATGAGTAGCGGCGTGGTGAAGCCGGCTCGTTTGAGTTCTTTAGCCACAATCGCCATCTCTTCGAGCGAAGGGGTGATAAGGCCTGACAGGCCAATGAAATCAGGCTTTTGCTGCTTGGCGGTTTCGAGAATTTTTTCCGCAGGCGTCATGACGCCTAAGTCGGTTACCGCGTAATTGTTACAGGCCAAGACTACCCCCACGATGTTTTTGCCGATGTCGTGGACGTCGCCCTTGACCGTGGCGATTAAGAATTTGCCTTGGCTGGAGCCGCCAACTTTTTCGGCGGCCATAAAAGGCTCGAGGTGCGCCACCGCAGTCTTCATCACGCGTGCCGATCGTACCACTTGCGGTAAAAACATTTTGCCTTCACCGAAAAGCTGTCCGACCACGCGCATGCCTTCCATTAAAGGACCTTCGATAACCAAGAGCGGTCGCCCGAGCTGTTGGCGGGCTTCCTCGGTGTCTGCAATGATGTGATCTTCAACGCCGCGGACCAAGGCATGTTCAATTCTTTGCGCGACCGTACCCTGGCGCCATTGGTTTTGGGCCGAAGTATCGATGACAGTTTTATTTTTAGCGTAACGCGGCGCTGCTTCGACCAGTCGTTCCGTTGCGTCATCGCGACGGCAGAGTACGAGGTCTTCCACTAAATCGCGCAGCACCGGATCAATATCGCTGTAAACCGCCAGCATCCCGGCATTCACAATGGCCATGTCTAGACCTGCAGCGATAGCGTGGTAGAGAAAGACCGAGTGAATGGCTTCGCGAACGGGGTTGTTGCCTTGGAAGGCGAAGGAGACGTTGGATAGCCCGCCAGAAGTGCGCACGCCTGGGCAGCGTTTTTTGATCTCGCGGATAGCTTCGATGAAATCGAGGGCGTAGCGGTTGTGCTCTGCCAAGCCTGTCCCGATACTTAAGATATTGGCATCGAAGATAATATCTTCAGCGGCGACCCCAGCTTGTTCCGTGAGGATGCGATACGCTCGTTCGCAGATGCGTACTTTATCTTCAAAACCGGCCGCCTGACCTTGTTCGTCGAAGGCCATGATGACCATCGCCGCGCCATAGCGTCGGCAAAGTTGGGCCCGACGAATTAATTCGGCTTCACCTTCTTTCAGCGATAATGAATTAGCGATACCCTTGCCTTGAACGCAACGCAGGCCGGCTTCCAAGGTTTCCCAACTCGACGAGTCGACCATCACGGGCACGCGGGCAATGTCTGGTTCAGCGGCGACGAGGTTTAAGAAGCGCGTCATCGATGCCGGGCCATCGAGCAAGCCAGCGTCGAAGTTCACGTCGATAATGCCCGCACCTGCTTCAACTTGTTGTTTGGCGATTTTGAGCGCTGATTTGAAATCGCCCGCTTCGATCAGTTCGCGGAATTTCTTAGAGCCGGCGACGTTGCTACGTTCGCCGATGCTCACGAACGAATTAGCTCCCCCGACGAGGTTTAAAGGCTCTAATCCGGCTAAGCGCAGTGCCGCTGGAGGTTGTGGCTTGGTGCGAGGGGGGTACTTCGCCACCCGTTGGCGAATCGCCGCAATGTGTGCTGGGGTCGTGCCGCAGCAACCGCCGACAATGTTTACCAAACCATCGCGGGCAAAACTTTCTAAAATACGCGCCGTATCGTCTGGACCTTCAGGGAACCCTGTGGGCGATAATGGATTTGGCAGGCCTGCATTGGGGTAGCACGAGACGTAGATTTCCGCTTTGCGGGCCAATTCTTCAATGTGCGGGCGCATCTGTTCACCGCCTAATGCGCAATTAATCCCAATACTGATAGGGTTGGCGTGACGCACTGAATTCCAAAACGCTTCGACGTTTTGACCTGTCAGCGTGCGACCTGAAGCATCGGTGATGGTCCCCGAAATCATCACAGGGAGCCGATAACCCCGTGCCGCAAACGCTTCATCGATGGCGAACAGGGCGGCTTTTAAAACTAAAGTATCAAAAACAGTTTCACATAACAGGAGGTCGACGCCACCGTCGATTAAGGCATCTACTTGTTCGCGATACGCATCGCGTACTTGTTGGAAGGTGACATCGCGTTTGCTCGGATCATTGACGTCACGTGACATCGAGAGCGTCTTATTCGTCGGGCCAATCGCCCCGGCCACGAAAGCCGTTTTTCCCGGATGGGCCGCTTGGAAGAGTTCGACCGCTTCGCGTGCGACGCGGGCGGCGGTCAGGTTTAATTCGCGGACCAACGTGGTGAGTTGGTAATCCTCCATGGCAATCGAGGTGCCGTTGAAGGTGTTGGTCTCGAGGATTTCCGCTCCGGCTTCGAGGTAGCTAAGGTGGATGTTACGCACCACCTCAGGCTGCGTGATGACGAGTAAGTCGTTATTCCCTTTTAGTTCGCAGGGGTGTTGCGCGAAACGCTGGCCGCGGTAGTCGGCTTCTTGCAGCTTCTTTTGCTGAATCATCGTCCCCATCGCCCCATCGAGAAAAACAATCCGTTCGGCCAAAAGGGCCTCCAGGGCTTGGCCGCTAGGGTTTAAAGGGAGGGTGGAACGAAACATTGATTTTACCGTGGCGTTTGCGATGCGAGGGTCAAGGCACAGGGCGGGAGTCGTGTGTCATCCGACCAGGTCGGGTTTTTTACAATGAAAGAGGTCTTGGGTGCGGTATAAAACGATGCGTTTCCCCAAGAATTTCTCGTCATTCCAAAGTAACGGCTGGAGTTCGAAGCTGAAGACCGGGGAAATGCCTGACGTTGCGGCTTCCACGGCAGGGTCGCCCCCTTGCCAGTATAAGATGCCGTTAGGCAGGGAGTGCTTTTGGCCTTTGGCCAGAAGTTGTTTGGTTTGATAGACGAAGGTGCGCAAGTCCGCCACCGCCCGGCCAGTGACGAAATCATGCTCGCGGTGCAAAGTTTCGGCCCGGGCATTTTTGACTTCAACGTTCTTCAAATGCAGCGATTCCGTGATGGCTTCGACGACTTTGATTTTTTTACCGACCGAATCGACGAGGGTAAAGTGGGCGTGCGGGTAGAGCACGGCTAGGATGAGGCCTGGGAAACCGCCCCCCGTCCCTACGTCGATCACGCGGGCCCCGTGCATCAGTTTGAGGAATTTAATCGCCGCTAAGCAGGGCGCATAATGGTGCCGTTCGAGGTTTTCGATGTCTTTGCGGGAGACTAAATTGATTTTCTCGTTCCATTCCCGGTGCAAGGCGGCCATGGCCGTCAGTTGAGCCCACTGATCGGGAGTGATTTCAGGAAAAAGCGGAGCGAGTTCGGTCTGCATAACGCGGAGGGGTAGCGTGGACGCTCGGGGGCGAGAGGCAAGGGGCTTTCGTGGTGTACAGGGAGGTACGACGGGTTGGAGTTGCCTCGGTTTTATGATGTTAAATAAAAGAGGGTATGTGGATGCGTCTGATTTTAATTTGGGGCAGCGTTTGGACGGCTTGGGCGGCTCCCAATCCAGCCTTGGGTGACATCGTGCAGGACCTGCAGGTGAAATGGCCCAAAAACCATACGATTAATTTTGTGTGTCATGGTCATAGCGTACCCTCAGGTTATTTTAAAACGCCCGAGGTACATGGTGACCAAGCTTACCCTGCACTTTGGCAGACTGGCTTACGTCAGGCTTATCCCCATGCGGTGCTCAATGTGATTGTGACCGCGATTGGCGGGGAAAACTCCGTCGCGGGGGCCGCCCGATTTTCGCGTGATGTGTTAAGTTTACGCCCGGCAGTTGTGACGATTGATTACTCGCTGAACGATCGAAGGATTGGTTTGCCCGCGGCGAAGCAGGCATGGACCTCTATGATTGTCGCCGCTAAGGCTGCAGGGGTTAAAGTCATCCTCTTGACGCCCACGCCGGATCAGTCGGCCAAGTGGTTAGAGCCTCAAGATCCTTTATTTCAACACGCCGAGCAGGTGCGGGCTTTAGCACAGGAACACCAAGTTTTATTGGTTGATAGCTTCGCCCTCTTTCAAGCCAAGGTCGCGTCTGGCACGCCGTTGGTGTCGCTGATGTCGCAAGTGAATCATCCCAATGCGGCGGGGCATACTTTAGTAGCCGAGGGGCTCTTAACCCTCTTTCGCCCCTAATTTTTTATTTCCTTCTCTACTTCCTTGTTCAAGAGTGGGCGTCCTTATGTTCCACCACGTTGTTTTCTTTTACTTACGTAAAGACCTGACCGCGGCTCAGCGTTCGGAGTTCGAAACGAAGTTGCGCGGCCTTTCGCGCATCAAGTCGATTGCGAGCAGCTATGTGGGTCGCCCCACGGTAGCTGACCGCGATATTATTGATAGTTCTTACGACTTTGCGGAGTTGTTTGTCTTTAAGAATAAGGCCGACCATGATGCCTATCAGGTCGACCCCATTCACCAAGATTTCGTGAATAGCTGTAAGACTTACTGGTCTTCGGTGAAGATTTACGACTTCGAATAAGCCGACTGCCTTTCCTGACTTAAACGCTTTTAGCCCTGTAAGGGGGTTAAAAGCGTTTTTTATGCCTCGGTTTTGATTGTAAACCTCGAGGCACTTAGTGCTTAACAATCAGGGCTTTCTCCCTTAGAACGTGTGGCATGTCGTCCGCCCTGCCAGCGACGTTGCCGACTCCACGAGGCCTCGACGAAGCCGACCAACGCTTCGCCTGGCATCCTTTTACACAGATGCAGGAGTATGCTGGGAACCCGCGCTTGCACATCGCTCGGGCGGAGGGATGTTGGTTAATCGATCAGGTGGGGCAGCGTTACTTGGATGGGAATGCGTCCATTTGGACGAATGTTCACGGGCATAATGATCCCGATTTAAACCAAGCCTTGCGGCAGCAGTTAGACCAAGTTGCACACGTTACTTTATTGGGCTTAAACCACCCCACCGCCACGGCCTTGGCGGAGCAGTTGGCCGGACTTACGGGCGGGGCTTTGCCGCGTTGTTTTTATACTGATAACGGCGCAGGGGCCGTGGAGGTCGCATTGAAACTTTCTTTTCAATACTGGCAGTTGAAAGGCCGGACCGAAAAAACCGGCGTGGTGAGTTTCGCTGGAGCTTACCATGGCGACACCTTTGGGACGATGGCGGTGGGGGAGCGCTCGGCGTTTCACGCCCGTTTTAACCCTTGGTTATTCCCCGTGCAGCATATGCCGGTGCCGGCCTATGCCGAGTGTGCCGGCCGGGTCTTAAAGTCAGCGGATGGCGTGGCGGAACTCCAGGCCTTGGAGGACTTATTCAAGAAGTCAGCCTCTCGCCTCGCCTGTTTGATTTTAGAGCCACGCGTCCAGGGCGCGGCAGGAATGCAACAACAGCCTGCGGGTTGGGTGCGTCGCGTGGCCGAGCTGTGTCGCCGCTACGAGGTGCACTTCATCTTGGATGAAGTTTTTACCGGCTTTGGGCGACTGGGCACGATCACGGTCGCCGCAGCTGAATCGGTAGTGCCAGATTTTCTCTGTTTAGCTAAGGGTTTAGCAGCGGGTTATTTACCCTTAGCCGCCACGTTGACCTCTGAGTCTATCTACGAAGCTTTTCTGGGAGACTATTCAAGCGGTCGGACTTTTTTCCACGGCCACACTTTTTCCGGTAATCCTTTGGGGTGTGCCGTTGCCTTGGCTTCGTTACAAAAATTGCGTCCTTTATTGGCTTCGGGTCGCCCAGCCGAGAGTGCCCAGTTATTAGGCGAAGGCTTGGCACGATTTGCAGAACACCGTCACGTGCACGCCGTGCGTCAGTTGGGTTTAACCGCAGCCATTGATTTTGGGGCCGTCGCTGGCGAGCCGGCTTGGCATCCTGACGCGCGTACCGCTTATCGTATTTGTTTAGCCGCGCGTCGGCAGGGCTTAGTAATCCGTCCGTTGGGCGATGCCATTTTAATGGTGCCGCCCATTATCATCACGCCCGCCGAAGTGCGTCACCTGCTTCAAGCCCTCCAAGTCGCGACGGCCGAGGTGCTACATTAATCTTTTATCTACTATGACTACTCCTCATCTCCAACAGGCTCGCGAGCTTTATGATTTACCGCTCAACACCCTAATTTTTAAGGCCCAACAGGTGCACCAGGCTCACCAAGATCCGGCGGGCGTACAACTTTGTACGCTGAAGTCGATCAAGACGGGAGCGTGTCCTGAGGACTGTGCTTATTGCCCGCAGTCGGTACACCATAACACCTTTGTTGAGGCTGAGGCGTTGATGGAAACCGAAACTATTTTGGCGGATGCCCGTCGTGCGGCTGCTGGTGGTGCGACGCGCTTTTGCATGGGCGCGGCTTGGCGTCGTGTTGCCGACGGTAAACAATTTGATAGTGTGTTGCAGACAGTCAGTGGCGTGAAATCCATGGGCCTCGAAGTGTGTTGCACCTTAGGGATGCTCACCGAACAACAAGCGGTGCGCTTGAAGTCCGCAGGCTGTGATGTGTATAATCATAATTTAGACACTTCGCGCGAACACTACGCGAAAATCATTACCACTCGCACTTACGATGACCGCCTGCAGACTTTATCGAATGTGCGTAAAGCCGGCCTCGAAGTGTGTTCTGGCGGTATTATTGGAATGGGTGAAACCGTCGATGATCGGCTTAAAATGTTGGTAGAACTCGCGAGCATGAACCCCCAGCCCGACTCCGTGCCCATTAACGCCCTCGTGGCGGTGGAAGGCACGCCTTTGGCGGGCCGTCGCTTCGTCGATTCGATTGAATTTGTCCGCACGATTGCCGTGGCGCGAATTCTGATGCCTAAGGCGATGGTGCGCCTCTCGGCTGGCCGGGCGAATATGTCTGCTGAAACGCAAGCGCTGTGTTATTTAGCTGGCGCGAACTCGATTTTCTTAGGCGAGAAATTGCTGACGACGGGTAACCCTGAAATCGAAGAGGATATGAATCTTTTGAAGCGCTTAGGGCTGCATCCATTGCACCCGGATGAAGCTCGTCGGGTTCATCGCGGCGAGATTGCTCCCAGTGCCGCTCAAGCCGCTCCTTGGCCTCAACCTCAAGAGTTTGTTGTCGCCGCGGGCGATGACACGGGTTGTGGCTGCAGTTCCAAAGCTTAACCGTGCCAGTTATTTTCGTCACCGGTAGCGACACCGACGTGGGTAAAACTCACGTGGCGGGGTGGTTGGCGCAACGGCTGGCTCAAGATGGTTTCACGCAAGTGATTAAGCCTGTTGAGTCAGGCGTTGCTCTTCCGCATGACGCCCGTCTGGCCGCAGGAGATTGGGCGGAAGCCCATACCTTGGTTTCACTGCCAGCCCCTTTGGCGCCCCTCACAGCCGCTAAATTAGCCCGGCAGTCTTTTAGTTTTAAAACGCTCTTAAAACTTTATCGCCAAGTGCCTGCGGCACCTTGTCGCGTGATTGAAGGCGCTGGTGGGGTGTCGGTGCCTTTAGATAAGACCGGCCGAGATTGGGCGGATTTTATTCAAGCGATTCAACCTGATGTGGTCGTTGTTGTGGTGCCAGACCGTTTGGGTGCGATTAACCAAGCACGTCTAACTATGGCGTATTTGCGCCGCGTTTATGATGGGCCAGCTGGGGTGTGGCTAAATGCTGTCCAAGGCCAACCTTCTCGGGCGGTGGCGCAATCGAATCGCGAGGGCTTAAAGGCCTCCGGAATTCCGCTCTTGGGGCAATCGCGTTACGGCGCCAAGCGTCCCGCGTTTCTAGATTTAGCATTATGAATGCGGCCCTGTTAGCACGTCTGCGAGCAAAGTTGGCGGAGCGCGTGCAGGCAGGGCTTTGGCGTAAAACGGAAGCGCGGCTCAGTCACGGCACCTTACTTAATTTAGCTAACAATGATTACTTAGCCTTGGCTCAAGATCCTGCGGTGATTGCGGCAGCGACCGAGGCCCTGCAAGTCTGGGGTGCCTCTTCTTCAGCCTCACCGTTAGTCACAGGTTACACGACGATTCATGAAATGTTGGAAAAAACTTTAGCCGCGTGGCATGGTTATCCTCATGGTTTGCTTTTAAACACGGGGTTTGCCGCCAATACTGCGGTGCTGGGCGGGTTGCCCCAAAAGGGCGATGTCATCCTAGCGGATCGCTTAGTCCATGCCAGTATGCTTTCAGGCATTCTTGCTTCTGGGGCTCGGTTGCGTCGTTTCCCGCACAATGATTTAAATGCATTAGAATTAATGCTCCAGGAGGAGGCTCCGGTGGAGGGCGTGGTCTTTGTTGTAACCGAGAGTGTTTACTCGATGGACGGTGATTGTCCGGATTTGCGTCGCTTGGCGCAATTGCGCGAGCGGTTTAACTTTTGTTGGATTTTGGATGAAGCCCATGCGACGGGTTGGGAGGGTGCCTCGGGCTCAGGTCTACAAGAAGAGCAAGGTGTGCGGGGGGCAGCTGATATCGTGGTCGGCACGCTGGGCAAAGCCTTGGCCTCGCATGGTGCTTACGTGCTTTGTCACCTTCCTGAAGTGCGCGACGCCCTTGTTAATTTTTCGGGCGAGTTTATTTATTCAACTTACTTAGCCCCCAGTAATGCTGCTGCGGCCTTAGCGGCCGTGCAACGCGTGCAAGCTCTGAGCTCGGAACGTCCAGCCTTGCATCAACTCTCGCGTGATTGGCGCGAAGCTTTGACGGCGGCGGGTTTTAGTGTGCCCGCTGGTCATTCGCCCATTATCCCCGTTTTGTTGGGTGAGTCTGCCGTGGCCTTAAAATACGCTCATGGTTTGCGTGAGGCGGGCTTTTTAGTGTCGGCCATTCGTCCCCCGACGGTTCCTGCCCAAACGGCTCGTTTACGGATTTCCCTGCGCCGCGGTTTAACGCCCGAAAATCTCCATCATTTTATAAAAGCAATGAAAGGCTTACAGTCATGAAAATCGGTTGGGTCAGTGGTTGGGGGATCGCGCTGGAAGAGATTCGCCCGCTTGCGGTAGCCCACGCCCCCGAGGCCGAGCATGTGATTTACCCGCCCGTGCAAGGGGCAGCGGAACAGGTGGCATCTTGTGATGCGGTGATTGGTTGGTCGTTAGGTGCTCACTGGGTGTTGGAAGCCGCCGCCCGTGGGGTTCGTTTTCCTGCCAAGGTTTTACTCTTAGCACCTTTTACTTCTTTTTGTGCTGAGCACGGTAAGGCAGGACGCTGTTCGGAAACGCAAGTACGCTACTTGCATCGGTGGTTAGAGACCCAGCCTGAAGCGGCTTTAGCGGACTTTCGGCAACGTGCTGGATTACCGCCTGCGACTACGTCAGGGCTACCTTACGATCTCCCTGATTTAAAGGCTGGGTTGGATCGCTTGAGTCAACCCGCGGGCATTTCGCTGATTTCCTTTGCCCGCCAAGGACTGCTTCCAGGTTGGGAAGCCTATGTAGGTGAAAATGATACCCTTTTAAATCCAGAGGGCGTTTGCCAAGCCATCGTGGGCTGTCAGATAATCAGTGGCGCAGGACACGACCTGCGGGAATTTTTATCCACTCACTAAAACTGCATGCGCTTTCAGGATCGAGCCGACACTTATGAAGCGAATGCCGCCCCCCAGCGACGTTTTGCCGAGGCGTTAGCCGCGTTTGCTCCATTTAAGCCGGGGATGCGAGTGACGGAGCTAGGCGCCGGCACAGGTTTTTTAACCGCGGCATTATTAGCTCAAGGTGTAAGCGTGGAGGCCACTGATAATTCTCCGGCGATGGTCGCCTTCGGGCAACAGGCCGTCCCTAATGCACACTGGCAAGTGCATGATGCCTTTGGCCCGATTGAGCCCGCAAAGGCTTTGGCCTCGTCGGGTTTATTACATTGGGCTTCTAACCCCTCGGCGGTATTACGTCATTGGCGCGCGGCTTTGCCTCAAGGAGGTCGGTTGCTGTTAGGGTTGCCGTGCGACCCTTGTTTAATTGAACTGCGTGAGTTGGTTGGCGAAGGGCCGCTTTTTTGGCGCGATAAGGCGCAGTGGCTTAATCTCTTAAAGAATTCGGATTTTAAAGTAAAAGCCCACGGGCTTTTAGAGGTAGCAGAAACTTACCCTTCAGCCCTGGATTTATTTCGTAGCTTGCACCGCAGTGGCGTTACTGGGGCCCCACGGCTGGATCCCGGAAACCTCCGTTCTTTGATTCGCGACTACGACCACTTGCACCGTTGCGACGAAGGTGTTTACGCCACGTGGGCTTGGCTCTTGGTGGACGCCGTCGCGATTAATTAAACGGCAAGTCGGCTTGCTCGTCGCGAGGTGGCGCATCGCCGGCGAGGATGCTTTGTACGAATAAATGGCGATGCACGGGGCTTGGTCCAAGTCGACGTAAGGCGGCGACATGCTCGGGCGTGCCGTAGCCTTTGTGATGGGCGAAGCCGTATTCCGGGTAAGTTTGATCGAGTTCGACGAGTAGTCGGTCACGTTCCACTTTGGCGATGATAGACGCTAAAGCGATGGCGAGGCTACGACCGTCGCCTCCTTTGATAGCTTCATGTTGCCAAACAAAAGGTTTAAGGGGCAAGCCATCGACCAATACTAAAAAGTGACGGTCGGGTTGGTGCCCGAAGAGCGTGCCTTCGGTGCCAGCATGGGCGAAAGATTCTTTGAGGTCGCCTTGGGCGAGTTGGCTGAGGCAGCGCGACATGGCCAAGCGCGTGGCACCGAGAATATTATGAGCGGCAATTTCTAAAACCGATCCTGCCGCCCACGCGGTTTTGATTTTTCCTTCACCTTCTAGTTCGGTCAGTACTTGGCGTAGTTCTTGTCGCTTGGGCGCCGAAAGTTTCTTGGAGTCGTTGGCGTGGCGGACGCGTTTGAGCGTTTTCGTATCGGTGTAAAAATCTTGATGCAGAATCACAGCGGCGGCGATGACGGGGCCGCAAAGCGAGCCACGACCGGCCTCATCGATGCCTACTACTCCGGGCCGATCGACGATTTTCTTCCGGTCGAATTGGGCTAATCTCGCCAAGTTTATTCCTGCGGACGGTGCCGCTTGAAAGGTTTAGGAGCGGGGGGTTCGAGACCGCGGGCTTCATAGGCGGTCTTGAAGTGTAGTTTGGCGAAGTTGATTAAAATCGCCGGGCCTAGTCGGCCTACTAATTCCGTCGCCGCTTTACGGGCATCCGCTCCAGAGCCTTTAGGCAGGGGAACGCCGCCATCGTGCGACAGACGGTCTAACTCACGCACAAAGGTGGCTCGGGCAACGATGGAAGCCGCGGCGACGACGGGGTCGGATTCTGCTTTGGTGCGCATGCGCAAATCGAATTCCACGCCCTTGCGAGCGAGTTCTTTTTGCACGATGGGTTCTTCGGAGAATTGGTCGAGCAGGCCCCAGGCTGGTTTTTTGCCATGCATTTCTTGATACGCCTTAAGCGCTTCTTCGCACGAGGTGGCGTGCATCCAGCCGAGGAGACGATTTAGGTTTTTGCCAAAGCGGGAGTGGAGTTCGTTGTACTTCGCCATGCGGGCGAAGGTAGTTTTCACGACGACGCCAGGTGTAGAGCGAATGACTTTTTCCAGTTCGGCGATTTTGACGTCGGTCAATTTTTTAGAATCCTTGATGCCGAGGTCGATCCAAGCCTGGACGACTGAGCCTGGAGCCATGACGCAGCAGGAAATCACGGGACCAAAGAGGTCGCCTTTGCCAGATTCGTCGAGTCCTGCATGGTCTTCAAACCACTCGGGATTGCGTTCGGAATCGTAGCCGAGCACCGCTTCACCTGTGACGTCGGGTTCGAGGATAAATTTTACAAAGTCTTCCGTACCCTTGCCCGAGATGACGCATTTCCCCGAGGTGTAGTGTACGACATTGGTATTTTCGCCTTTAAACGCAAAGGCGGCATACTCGACCGGAAAACTAACCCAACCCTTTTGGGTAAGAATGGTTTTAAGTTTGTCGGCTTGCTTGGCCTCTAACTTCACCGTGTGCGAAGTGACCTTTTTAGGGGCATCGCTGTCGTCCTGTTTTGCCTTTCGGGTCATTGTGCTTTAGGTCTACTCACCTTTGCGTCTAAATCCAGCCTCATCCCATGGTCCTGCGTGCGTCCAACCTTTGCCAAGTGGCACCTTCTTTAAGAAGTGCTCTTTTGGCATGGTTTAAGAAGCATCAACGTCGCTTGCCGTGGCGGGTGAAGCCAAGTGCTTACGCCACGGTGGTTTCTGAATTGATGTGCCAGCAGACGCAGATTGCGACCGTCTTGCCGTACTTTGAACGTTGGGTCTCTAAGTGGCCAGATTTTGCCAATTTAGCGAAGGCCGAAGAAGCTGAGGTTTTAGCCCATTGGGCGGGACTAGGTTATTATTCGCGCGCCAAAAACCTTTGGCGTTTGGCACAGGAGGTGTCGGCGTTGTCCGAAGTTCCGACTACCGCTGCAGGGTGGCAAAATTTCCGCGGGGTTGGACCTTACACTGCGGCAGCTATAGCCAGTATTGCCTTTCGGGAGCCCGTGGCGGTGGTGGATGGTAATGTGATTCGGGTGTTGGCACGCTTATTGGGCGAGCGCCAAGAGTTTCGCGATGGGGCTCAAGCGATGAAGTACTTTCAGCCCCTTGCTAATCAGCTCGTCGATCCACAACACCCTGGCGACTTCAATCAAGCCATGATGGAGTTAGGGGCCTTGGTTTGTCGCAAGGCGGGTCCGCTTTGTGATACCTGTCCACTGGCGGATTTTTGCCAGTCGCGAGGTAAGCCCGACCTCGAAGTTGTCCCGCGATTCACGCCTAAAAAACGTCAGTTTGCGACGGTAGATCGCCTTGTGGTGCTGGCTGGCTCTCAGGTTTTATTGCGTCGTTATGGAGCAACGGCGAAGCGACTGGGAGGCATGTGTGAATTGCCGACGGCAGAGTCTTTACAATTAACCCTTCAAACTGAACCGGCTCAAATTGCTAAACGCACGATTGGTACAGTGACGTATGTAGAGCGTTTGCATGCCGTGAAACTTACGCCGGATTTAAAAAAGAGAATCAAAACCGACGCTGAATTAGAGTGGGTGGAAATGACCGAGTTGGCCCACGCTTCTTTAAGCGGTCCACATCGTCAGTGGCTGCAAAAGTGGTTTACTCGAAACGATCCGCCAAAGCCCGGCAAGTCGCCTTGAGCACGGCCATCCGCGCGTAACGTTTATCGTCGCCCGAAATCACGACCCAAGGAGCGTGAGGGGTGTCGGTGCGGGCAATCATATCTTCCGCTGCTTTCAAATTTTCATCCCACTTCCGACGATTACGGTAATCTTCCGACGTCATCTTGTGGCGCTTGTGAGGCGACTCTTCACGTGAGCGGAAGCGCAGAAGTTGTTCGCCTTTGGAAATATTGACCCAGATTTTCAGCACGATGATGCCGGTTTCGGCGAGGCGGGCTTCGTAGTCGTTGATTTCGCTATAGGCCCGAGCCCATTCGGCTTCGGTGGCAAATTTCTCAACCCGTTCCACCATCACCCGACCATACCAAGAACGATCGAAGATGGCGAGGTGTCCGGCCCAAGGGGTTTTATTCCAGAAGCGCCATAAATAAGGACGTGCCTTCTCTTCTGCCGTGGGGGCTGGCGTCGGGTGCACTCGGTAATGGGCGGCGTCTAATTTGGCGCACAGGCGACGAATCGCACCGCCTTTTCCGGCAGCATCGGGACCTTCGATGACTAAGACCGTGGAAACGCCGCGTTGGGCGGCGATTCGCGTTAAATGGCCTAAACGATTTTGCAGTTTAACGATTTGCGATGAGTAAGCTTTTTTATCCAGCGTCGGGTGGGCGGTGGCACTTTCAAGCAGTCCGCGAGAGCGGGAACTAGGCTTTTTAACGCGATTTGCGGCTTTGCGACGGCTAGCCTGCTTGAGTTGTTCCACGACGGCGAGACCGGCTTGTAGGTCGCGGTGTTTATTTTCACCCCCGATGACTACTTTCCACGGCAGGTTCTTGCCTGAAGAAGCGGCACGTAGGGCTTTGGTGCGGGCGTGAATATTTTTCTTAGTTAACAAAAACTCGTCGCGGCTTACCGCCCACTCTTCGGCTTCGGTACCCTGAGCTTCGCGCCAACGTTTGCGTAAAGTTTTTTCGGGAGAATCGATCCAGATTTTGACGACGGCGATGCCTTGAGCCGCTAAGTATTCTTCGAATAACCGAATCGATTTCAGCCGACTCTTTAATTTATCACCGCTGATTTCATCATGGGCGGCGGAGATGGCTGTCCGCGTGGTCCAATCATGGACGACAATCGTGATTTGGCCGTGAGCAGGAGCTTGTTGCCAGTAAGGCCAAAGGAAGGGACGCCCGTGAAGTTCGGCGGAATTAACATCAGGAGCACAGATGCGGACGGTGCGAGAATCGAGCCAATCAGTGAGCTGGTTTGCAAACTGGGATGCGGCGAACTGATCATTACCGCCGATGATGATCATAGCTCCGTAGCGTTGCTCCGTAAGGTTCCGCTGGGCTTTCAGCAAGCGGAGGTGGAGGGCAGAGCGGGCTCGCTCAAGGGCACTACGACTAGTCGTCATGGGTGTGCAGGGATAGTGCGACTCTTGTAGAGAAAGGAAAGCGAGGAGTAGCGGTCAAGGCTCCCCGTTGGTAAATAAAAAAGGCCTGTGGGTGCACAGGCCTGAGCGGGCTGAGGGTGGGGTTATCGCCCGACAGAATCGTCGGCTTCTTCGGCCTTAGGAAGCTCCCCTTTACGCATGGCTTCTAGGGTTTTAAGCAACTCTGCTTGCATGTCGGTCCCAGCGGCGGCATCTACGGCTTTTCCTTGTAACGTAACTGCCTCCGTTTTGCGATTTTGGAGCCAGCGCAGGCGGGCCAGGGTGTCGAGTTTATCGCCCTCTTTTTCTTGGCTCAGTTTGACGGCCCGGACGGCGCAGATTTCAGCCAATTCTAAATTAGGCTTTTTGAGGAAGCGGCTTTCCGTGATGAGGCGCCAAGCGATTTCATTTTGGGTCTCGGCATCATCTTTCTCTTCTTCGGCTAGTTTGCTGAAGAGGGCGTAGCGCTTGCTGGGGTCGCCGCAGAGCAGGGCGATGTCGGCGGCGAGGGACTCGCCCATTTCTTTGCCTTCTTTGGGCGGCATGATGGCCACGGCTTCGTTGACGGCTTTAAGGGTGTCTTTGACGATTTGATCTTCGGGGTTAAGGGTTTTGTCGGTGGCGGCTTTAGTGAGCTGAATCATCGCTTCGCCCATCTTATCGAGTTTGGCTTGGGCCTTGGCCATTTCTTCGTCGGCTGCGGTGGTATGGAGGATGGCGGGGATTGCGGCACCAGTGATGATGTTGCCGAGTAACTCGGCGTTAATGCCCATCGGGTGACCCATCCATTTAATTTTTCCGTCTTTCACGATGAACGCATGTGGGATGCCTTGGACGTTGGCTGCTTCGAGCCAATCTTTCATAAAGGCCGCACCGCCGATGGCGACGCGGTAGGACATTTTATCGCCTTGTTTCTCAACGAATTCACGGGCGCGTTTGGTGGCTTCTTCGTCTTTCTCGGCATCCCAGACATTCACGCCCATAATCGTGACGCCCTTGCTTTGCATTTTTTGGTGCAGGTCATTGAGGTGGGGGATCGCCGCCACACACGGGCCGCACCACGTCGCCCAGCATTCAAAGACGTAGACTTCGCCGGGCTTAAATTCTTTCACCGCTTCACCCTTGATCATGGTTTGCGGTCGAGTGGCGGGGGCCGCGTCTTCGATTTTTAATTCAGCCCACGCGAAAGTCGTCGCGAGAAGGAAAGCAATAAGGTGTCGCATGGAGCACATTGTAGGAGTCGGTCTAGTTGCCTCAACCTACAAAGAATAAAAAAGGCCCTAGGTGGAGTACCTAGAGCCTTTAGGGAAAATCGGCTTAAATTATTTCTTCGCCGCTGGCTTGGCGTCGGCACTCTTTTCACCTGCCGCAATCATCTCTTTCAGGCTCTTCTCGTTTAGGCCAGAGGGGTGACCGATGTAGGCAAGCTTTCCGCCAACGATGACGAAGGAGCAGGGGATGCCGTTTTGACCGGCCGCTTCGAGCCAAGCTTTTTGCACGGCGCCAGTGGTGTCCTTGGCGACGGTGTAATCCATTTTCTTGCCCATTTGCTTCACAAAGGCATCAGCCTCTGCGACGCCCGTAGGAACGTGCACGCCGATGATGGTGACTTCGTCTTTAAGCTTCGATTGTAACTCCGTCAGGTGAGGAATGGATTCTTTGCAGGGACCGCACCAAGTGGCCCAGAATTCAACCACGTAGGCTTTCTTGGGGTCAAAGGAGCTGACTTTGGTGCCCTTGATGTAGGCCGTGGGCAATTTCGTCGGGGCGGCATCGCCGACATTGAGGCTGGCGGCGGAAGCCCCGAGTGTGAGGCAGAGGAAGGCGAGGAGGGTTTTCATAAGATTCTTTTTAAGAACGTCGCGTTCAGGGGCAAGGGTGGAGCGGTACTTTAATGCTCAGTTTTTGACCGCAAACTTGCTTTTAATTGCTTCAACGACGGCGGGATCGGCCAAGGTCGTGACATTGCCTAGTTCGCGACCTTCAGAGATGTCGCGTAACAAGCGGCGCATGATTTTGCCTGAACGGGTCTTGGGGAGGTCGGGGACGAAGACGATGCGTTCGGGACGGGCAAATTTGCCAATCTTCACGTCGACCATCTCGTTCAACTTCTTGGCCAAGTCGGCTTCGTTGACGCTCTTCGCGGCAGCAGACTTGAGGATGACGAACGCCATCAGACCTTGGCCTTTTAGTTCGTGTTTCACCCCGATGACGGCGGATTCAGCGACCGCAGGGTTTTCAATGAAAATGGCTTCCAGCTCGGCGGTGCCGATGCGGTGACCCGAGACATTCACGACGTCATCAACGCGACCGGTAATCCAGAAGTAACCGTCTTTATCGCGAATCGCTCCATCGCCCGGGAAGTAATATTTGCCACCCCAGCGATTCCAGTAGGTATCAATGTAACGTTGAGGGTCGCCGTAAATGCCTTGGGTTAAGCCCGGCCAAGGTTTGCGAATCGCCAAGATGCCATGATCGGTTTCTTCGCCTTGTTCGTCGAGCACGGCGGCATCAATGCCGAAGAAGGGTAAGGTTGCCGAACCTGGTTTAGTAGGCGTGCAACCAGGAATGGGCGTAATCATGTGACCGCCCGTTTCGGTTTGCCACCAGGTATCGACGATAGGGCAACGTTCGCTGCCGATATTCTTATGATACCAGAGCCAAGCTTCGGGGTTAATTGGTTCGCCGACTGAGCCGAGTAAGCGCAGGGAGCTGAGGTCGTGTTTCTTGACCCATTCATCGCCCCATTTCATGAAGGCGCGAATCGCCGTAGGAGCGGTGTAGAAGACCGTCACGCGGTGATCTTGGATGATCTTCCAGAAGCGCCCGAAGTCAGGCGCATCAGGTGCCCCTTCGTACATCAGCACCGTCGCCCCATTTAAAAGCGGACCATACACCACGTAGGTGTGGCCGGTGACCCAGCCGACGTCAGCCGTGCACCAGAAGAGGTCATCATTTCGTAAATCAAAGACGTATTTATTGGTCGCATAGGCATGCACCATGTAACCGCCGACGCTGTGCATGATGCCCTTGGGTTTGCCGGTGGAGCCAGAGGTGTAGAGCAAGAAGAGCATCTCGTTGGCTTCCATCGCTTCGGCGGCACAGTCCGTCGAAACTTGGGCGGCAAGCTCGTGATACCAGAGGTCGCGCGGTGCTTGCAGGGTGCAGGTCGTCTCGGGTTTGCCGGGGTGACGTTGTAAAACAAGGACGTTTTGAATAGACGGGCAGTCTTTAACGGCTTCGTCGACGGTTTGCTTGAGCGGGAGGAATTTTCCGCGGCGATAACCACCGTCCATCGTGATGACGGCTTTAGATTGGGCGTCATTCACGCGGTCGCGAATCGATTCAGCCGAGAAGCCACCGAAGACCACCGAGTGGACAATGCCGAGGCGGGCACAGGCCAATACGGCCATCGCGAGCTCTGGCACCATCGGCATATAAATGGCTACTGTATCGCCTTTCTTCAGGCCGAGTTTCTTGAGGACGTTGGCGAAGCGGGAAACTTCAGCCTGCAATTCACGGTAGGTGATTTTGCGCACCTCATTAGCCTGACCGGCTTGCGTGGGCTCCCCTTCGTAAACAATGGCAACTTTGTCGCCGAGGCCTTTGGTGATTTGGGCGTCTAGGCAGTTGTAGGCGATGTTGGTTTGGCCGCCGACGAACCAGCGGAAGAAAGGCTTTTTGCTTTCATCGAGCACTTGGTCCCAGGGCTTAAACCAGGTCAGGGCTTTCGCTTCGTCGGCCCAGAAACCTTCGGGCTCATCAATCGAGCGGCGGTACAAGGCTTGGTAGCCGTCCATGCCTTTGACGTGGGCTTTGGCCACGAACTCTTTCGAGGGCGGGAAGATTTGTTCGTTGGAGCCAAAGCCTTCGGCGCTCGCTTGCATGACGTCGGCGATTTCTTCGCTGACTTCCGTGGAGGCCGCTGGTTTGGCTTTCAGGATTAAGTAAATGGCAAACGCGACCAGAATCGCGAGAGCGAGGATCAGAAAAGGATGATCGTAAAAGTTGGGATCAACAGCGGTTTCGGCGAACATAAAGCAGGGGTTCAATTGGAACAGGATGGGATAAGCGGGCAACAAAAAGAGTGCCACCTCGCTCCTAATTTAGACCCAAAAACGGTCTTAAAGTTCGTTTAATAAAGTAGAAAAATTGTCCACTACCCGTACCTGGAGACCTTGGAGTCGATCAGGGTGTTGGTGTCCGTGGCCGACTAAGACACAATCGACTTTCATGGCGGCGGCCGCCTCGGCGTCATGCGCGGTGTCGCCAATATAAAGCACCTCCTCAGGATCATGCTGGATATCGTGCAAATGCACTTTGGCCCGTTCCTCTTTGCTGCCAGCGTGAATATCGTGCCCTCCGCATATTTTAATGAAAAAGGGCGTCAGTTGGTACGCCTCGAGGGTCGTGTTAAGCAATTCCCGTTCGTAGGCGGAGAGGACGGATTGTGTCAGCCCGCACTGTTGAAAGCGTGCCAGTAACTCCCTGGCTCCTGGATGCAGGGTGCATTCCTGTTTACGAATTTCATATTGGTGCATAAAACGCACCGACATCGCCTTGAAGGAATGTTCGTCCGGAGTGAAGCCAATGGCTTGGTAAACCTTAATGACCGGAAACTGAAAAATTTGGCGATAGTAGACTGGGTCGACGGTGGGATGACCATCTTGGGCTAGTAAGTGATTCAAAGCTGCACAGCAGAGCCAGGTGTCGTCGAGTAAGGTGCCATTCCAGTCCCAGACCACATGGCGATAATCTCGCAAGGCTTTACGCATGGGCGGGCATTAATGCGAAGGCTTCGATGGATACGCCCTTAGAGCAATGTGCCAAATCTGGGGCTCGCCCCGTGGTGGGGAATTGATCCCAAGCTATTGGCAATTCGCTCCACTGCTCGACTTGCGCTAGGCTGACTTCATAAGGTGCGTGATGCACTTGGCCGCGGACGAGCTTGCCGTTTTTAACGGCAAAAAAGTTATACCGTTCGACCAGGTGAAATTCAAGCGTGCCGGGTGTTGTCGGCTGAGGGGGCGTCGTGGGCGACCACGTGTAGTCGGCTGCGGTATGCTGGCCTCGCCGGCGAGCCGAGAGGTGTAGCTTGGTTTTGGTGTGATGATGGGACATCTCGGCATGCTCGTACGGGACGCCAAAGAAGGTGCGTGCGATATAAACCGCCGGGGCTCGATCGCAATCAAGGGAGAGAAACCAGACGCCAGGTTCACCACTCGCATCGCGAACGTAGACGCGGACGTTGAGTTCGTTGAAATAAGAAAGCCAAGGCACCGCGGGACAACCATGCGGCCGCACGGCATTCATTTGGAAACCCACAATCCCAATGTGAGCTTGGCCAGCAAAGAGGTCGACTGTCAGTCCAGGTGGCAGGATTTTTTGCACTTCCGCCGGGTCGCATTGCCAGTGAAAGAAAAATAATTCATCCCACTTTTGGTGCATCACCACGGAGCGTGTCGGCCGTTGTTGGGCTTGGAGGAGGCGTTGGGTGGCGGAGTCCATGGAAACCGATGCGGTTAGTGGGTGAATGGAGGTTGCGATAAATCCACTTGGTAGAGCACTTGATTATAATCCCAGCGCGGGGTGGGTTGCTGATTGGAAGAGAAGGTAATGACGTATGTGCCTTCAAAGTAAACGAGCGGGGAGTCGTCGCGGAAAAATTCTGCATGGAGTATGGGATTGTAGAAACTGTAATTCTTATGCGTCGCCACTTGGCGAGCATTCACCCAAGGACCCGTGGGAGTTTGGGCTTCCGCGAGCCAGATTTCACCGAGAAAGGAACTCGCTCCCGCTTTCTGGGAAAAAATCGCGAGCCACTTTTTGCTCCACGGATGCCATGCAATATGTCCTCCGTGGACGGCAATAGTCGTGCCCTCAGGCGTGGTCGCCTTTTTCTCGGAAGTGAGTTTTTCCCAGGTCGCGGGATTTTTCCAATCTTCGTAGGTAGCCGGGCAGCGCAAAATGGGGAAGGGGTTGCAGAAGAGGATCCAGGCCTTGCCGTTGAGGTCGGTCCAACGTACGGCATGACCTTCAGGGACGGTTGGTGCGTGCGGGGTGGTGGGGCTTTGTTGCCAAAGGGTGGTAATGGAGGTGAACTTAGCTTCCGCTTCATTCCACTCGGCTAAATCCCAGCGGTAGGGTGTGAGTCCGTTTTTAATTTTTACGACCGAACCAACGAGGTGCTCTTTGCCTTGGGCGTCGGGTAAAGCAATGGCGCCCCAGAGCCAAGTCGGACCATCGCCGGGGATGTCGACGACGCCGCGTGCTCGCGGTGGGTTTTGCTTCGACGGGGAGGCGGTAAAATAATGATATTCTATGGCCAGAGGCGGTTGGGTGGGCGGGACGAAATTTTCTGTCGTGGCGCCCGAGACATTAAAAATCCCCAGTGGGTAGTGCGCTAAGTTGGTGTCGCCCCAGAACCAATAAAGTTTCTTTTGGAAAGTAGCCGTCACAATGCTGTCGCAACCCAAGATGCTGCCATCGTGCCAATCGAGGTGTTCGCCCAGTTTCTGACTTTCAGCAAAGAGGCCAGTACCAGTCAGGCGCCCCAAACGTTGAGCTGGCAGCTGACGCGTGACTTTTACTTGTAAGCGTTGGCCAGGTTCAGGTCGTAGACGGATGCCACTGTAACCAAAACCATCAGGCTTAACCCCATAGCCGTGACCGATGACTTCAAACCAAGTCTCTTGTCCCATGAGCTCAGGTAGATCGAAGGCAATGACGCCTGCGTTGTCAGAAACCAAGCGAACGCCATGCACTGTGCGAAGTTCTACGCCTGGTACTACCCAACCGGTGGCGGCTTCGACGATTTCGATACGGCAGGGTTCGATCGCATGGACGAAGGCTCCCGCCACCAGGGAAAAGAAGAGCAGGAGGCACCGCATGCGGAGAGCATCAGGCAGTTGGCTGCTTACTTCAAGCCGGGCTTCGTGCCTTTTCGCTTGGACTTTGAGGCGGGCAGGGCTTACCCCTTGAGCATGCTGTCGGATGCCCAACTGCGCGAATTAACGAAGTTTGCTGAAAGTTTAGCGGACCTAGCCCGTTCGGTTCTAGCCCCCGCCCATGCTCAGGTTGAAACCGCGGTCGAAATCAAAGCTGATGGTACCCCCGTGACGGTTGCCGATAAAGAATGTGAGCGGTTGATGCGTGCGGCGATTAACCAGGCTTACCCTGACCACGGGATTTTGGGCGAAGAATTTGGACCAGAAAAAACCGACGCGGAGTTTTGTTGGGTTTTAGATCCGATTGATGGCACGAAATCCTTTCTCTCCCGGGTGCCTTTATATGTGACGTTGATTGGTTTACTTTACCGCGGTCAACCCGTTCTCGGATTGATTGATCAGCCCATTTTACGGGAACGCGTGATTGGCGACAATCGCACCACCACTCTGAATGGTCGCGTCGTGCGGGTGCAAGAAGTCCCACTCAAGCAGGCCGTAGTTTTGTCGTCGGATTTCGATATGATTCGCACCCATCAACCGCAAGCGGCGTGGTCGCGTTTGGTGCCAGCTGTTGCGTACACCCGCACGTGGGGTGACGGTTATGGTTACCTCTTGGTGGCCAGTGGTCGGGCTCATATCATGGTCGACCCCGTGATGAATCCTTGGGATTTAATCCCCGTGATTCCTATCATGCGTGGGGCGGGCGCGGTGGTCACCGATTGGCATGGCGGTGACGCTCGCCAAAGTGGGCACGTCATTACCGCCGCTCCGGCTTTACACGCGGAGGTTTTGGGGCGCTTGAATGGCCCAGCGGTTTAGGGATTAATCCGTACCTTGAGCGAGCGACCGTGCGCATCGAGCTTTTCCATGCTCGCAAAAGCGTCGACGACTCCGAGAGCCTTTTTCAAGGCGGCTTGGTTGTAGCGAACTAAACTCGTGCGACGCAGGAAGTCGGTCACGCGCAGGCCGCTGAAGAAGCGACCCGTGCCATTCGTGGGTAAGGTGTGACTGGGACCCGCGGTGAAGTCGCCCAAAACCGTCGGCGTTTCATGCCCCATGAGCATGGCCCCAGCGGTGGTGATAGCTTCGGAGAGTGCGGTCATTTTGCCGGCGGCCACCATTAGTTCGAGGTGTTCGGGGGCAACGAGGTTCGCCACTTCGGCGGCAGCGCTGATATCTTTAACTATCACCACACAGGTGTTTTGGTCTAAAACTTTACGGATTTTTTCGCCGTGGCTCAGGTTGGTTGCTTGGTGGCGGGCAATCGCTAGGCATTTATCGGCCATTTCCGCGTCATCGACCACGAGGTACAGTTTTTCTTTGCCCGAACCGTGTTCCGCTTGGGCACATAAGTCGGCGGCAACCCAATCCGCTTTTGCGGTGCGATCCGCAATGATCATTACTTCGCTGGGGCCAGGCAGGAGGTCGATTCCAGTGGTGCCAAAGAGTTGGCGTTTTGCTTCCGTCACGTAGGCATTGCCCGGACCAAAGATTTTATCAACCGCGGGAATTGTGGCGGTGCCGAGTGCCATGGCGGCGATGGCTTGCACGCCGCCAACGGCGTAAACTTCTTGCACGCCGCAAAGGTGGAGGGCGGCGAGGATATCGGGATTGATTTTGCCATCGGGCTGTGGCGGGGTGCAGGCGCACAGGTGGGGCACCCCCGCGACTTTGGCGGGCAGGGCGGTCATCAGCACGGTGGACACGAGCGGTACTTGGCCGCCTGGAATGTAAAGCCCGCAACGGTTAATGGCGTGATAGCGTTCGCCGACGGTAGCCCCGTGGGGGTTTTTGGCCGACCAGTTTTTAGGCAAGGTCTTCTTGTGAAAATCTTCAATGCAATGAGCCGCTTCGGTAAACGCCCGGCGCTTGGCGGGGGCGAGGTTCTCGGCTGCTTTGACGATTTGGGCGGTGGGCACGCGCAGCTGACGAATGTTTAACTTCGCATGGTCGAAGCGAGCGGTTTGGTATAACACGCCCACATCGCCGCGTTCTTTGACGTCGGCAATAATCGCGGCCACCGCATTTTTAATATCGAGTGCGGCTTCACCGTGACCCACGAAGGCCCGGAGTTTGCTGCGGAAATCTTTGTCGGAAGCCTGAAGGACAATCATGGAATTAGCGGTCGGGGAAGGCGAAGGAGCTAGCCTCGATTTGCGGGTTGATGGTGATTTTATCGTAGGTGACATCGAGGAATTTCTTTCCATCAACGAAGATGGTTTCTTTCTTGGTAAACGCTAAACCCTCCACCCATTCAATTTCTTCGACCTGTTGGCGTTGGATTTTACCAGAACTTGTTAATTGATCGGCGGCCACGACGAGGAAACTTTGGGCGTCGAAGTAGCGCGTGATTTTAAAGCCGCTCTTGTAGTTGTATTCTAGGGCGTGCGTGCGGTGACCATTCACCTCTTGGACGCCGAGGTAGGTGACCGAACCCCTTTCAGGTGCAGGGGCGGCATAGAATGCTAAATCGTTTTCCGCCATGTCTTTCATCGAAGCCACCACTTCGTAGTGGAGTATCGCAACTTTGCTGACGCCTTTAGGGATGTCCGTGGATTTGGCCCAGCCTTCCAGACCGTTAGAACAGATAATCTCCTCGTTGGTGTGTTCCGGATTATAGGTGATTTGGCGACGCTTCGACGGAGCGATTAACTGCAAAATGGTCGTCCCTAGCTTTTTACCTTCGGGACTAAAGGCATTGGCTTCCAAGTGTAGGCCTTGGACGCGGGCCATGTATTGGGGTTCTTTGGCGACGGCGGCCCGGGCTTTGGCGATGATTTCCGAAGCCGTTAAGGGGCTGGCCGCTGGAGTTTCAGCAGCCCAAACTAAGCCGAGAAAACTCAGGAAAGCCAAAGACTGGCGGAAGAAGGCCATAGAGGCTAAATCTGAAGTGGCAGGCATCTATTGGCAAGCCTCAGGAGGTTGCCCTTTCAGTGGAATTTCCACTATTTCCCGACGTGTCAGGGGCTATTAGGCCTTGGCGGCTTGGAGTAGGCTCGGGACGTCGCAACGGCCTTCGTAAAGGGCCTTACCGACAATGGCCCCGGCAAGGTTCGTATGTGTGCGTGCTAGCTTGGCGAGGCGCACAATGTCGTCCGTTCCCGCAACTCCGCCCGAGGCAATCACTTGGCAGGGGCAGGCACGGAGTAAGTTTTCTAAAGCACTCCAATTGGGGCCGGTGAGCATACCATCCGTGGCAATGTCAGTGTAAATCACCGTAGAGATACCAAGGTCAGCAACTTCTTTAGCGAAGTCGGTGGCCTTGAGCTTGGTGACATCGGTCCAGCCCTTCACGGCGACAAAACCATCTTTGGCATCAATCCCCACGGCGAGTTTTTGGCCAGAGTAAGCTTGGGCCATTTCGCGGAGGAATTTGGGATCGGTTGCGGCGCGCGTGCCGAGCACGATGCGTTCGGCTCCTGCAGCGAAGGCTTGTTCGGCGAGTTCGCGACTGCGCATGCCACCACCGAATTGAATCTTCGGTCCGAGCGCGGCGATTTGCTTGAGAATCCCTAAGTTAAGCGGAGCACCGCCGAAGGCGCCATCAAGGTCGACCACGTGAATCCACGCCGCTCCAGCTTGGGCAAATTGCACCGCAGGTTCGACGGGGTTTTGGTAATAATGGGTTTGGGCATCATCGCGTCCTTGGCTCAAACGGACGCAGCGACCTCCCCGGATATCGATGGCAGGGTAAATGATCATGACTTAGGCGCCTTTGCGACTTTTAGAAGGGGTGGGGGCGTGCACGCTAATCGGGGCTTGGCCTTGGACGGCTTCGGGCGTCACGGTGAACTTACTGCCGGGCACTGCATTCGGCAGATTGTACATGGTTTCGAGGAGGACGCCTTCGAGGATGCTGCGCAAGCCGCGTGCACCGGTGCCCAGGGCTAAGGCTTTATCCGCAATGGCTTCGAGTGCGGTCGGCGTGAACTCGAGCGTGGCTCCGGAAAGGGCGAAGAGTTTTTGATACTGCTTCGTCGCCGCGTTTTTAGGTTCCGACAAGATGCGGATGAGGGCACTGCGGTCGAGCGGTTCGAGGACCGAGATGACCGGTAGACGACCGATGAATTCGGGAATCATCCCAAACGAAAAGAGATCTTCAGGCTGCAGGCCTTTCAGCATGTCTTCGGCTGAAAGGGTAGGCTGATTGGTGGGGGCGTTAACAAAGCCCAAGGACTTAGAGCCCGAGCGTTTGGCGATGAGACGATCTAATCCTACGAACGCACCGCCGCAGATGAAGAGGATGTCGGAAGTATCGACGCGGATGCATTGTTGTTCCGGGTGCTTTCGTCCGCCGGCGGGTGGCACATTGCAAATAGTGCCTTCTAGCAGCTTAAGCAGCGCTTGCTGCACGCCTTCGCCAGATACATCGCGAGTGATAGATGCGGAGTCCGACTTGCGACCAATCTTATCAATTTCGTCGATGAAGATAATGCCACGCTCTGCACGCTCGATATTCATGTCGGCGGCTTGCAGCAGACGCAGGATGACGTTTTCGACGTCATCACCCACGTAGCCTGCTTCGGTTAAGGTCGTCGCATCTGCGATGGCAAAAGGCACATCGAGCATGCGGGCGAGCGTTTTAGCGAGGAGCGTTTTGCCAGTGCCCGTAGGGCCGATGAGCAAAACGTTGCTCTTATCTAATTCAATTTCGGGCAGAACGTGCTCGGCCTTGGCGTCGCGTTGGTTGAGACGATCGTTGACGCGCTTGTAGTGATTGTGAACGGCGACCGATAAGACTTTCTTCGCGTGGTCTTGGCCGATGACGTAATTGTCTAATTCAACTCGCAGTTGCGTGGGCGCGATGAGTTTGACTGGAGCTAGGGAAGGCTTGGCAGGGGCTTCTTGAAGGTTGGGCGCTGCGGGAGCCTTGCCCTCTTTAATTTTTTCGCGCTCGAGCAACCGACCGCAGGTGCTCACGCAAGCGTCACAGATTCCCACTCCGCCTGGACCAGCAATTAGTTTGCCGGCATTTGCTGCTGGTTTACCGCAAAAGGAGCAAGTCTCCGCTCTGTCGCTCGCCATGGTGCTTAACCCCGCTTAGGCTGCACCACATGGTCGACCAAGCCGTATTCTTTGGCTTGTTCGGCTGTCATGTAGAAGTCGCGATCCGAGTCGCGTTGTAAGTCGGCAGGCGTCTTGCCGCTGTGTTTGGCGAGCACGTGATTGAGCGTGTCGCGCCAGCGTAAGATTTCTTTCGCAGCAATCGAGATGTCGGACGTTTGGCCCGTGGCACCGCCGCTGGGTTGGTGAATCATCACGCGGCAGTTAGGCAGAGCGTGGCGCTTCCCTTTCGTGCCGGCTGCCAAGAGTACCGTGGCCATGCTGGCCGAGAGCCCGATGCAATAGGTGTTCACGTCGCAGGTCAGGAAATTCATGGTGTCATAAATCGCCATGCCTGCGGTGATGGAGCCTCCGGGGGAGTTGATGTAAATCGAAATATCTTTCTTAGGATCTTCCATTTGCAGGAAGAGCATTTGGGCGATGACGGCGTTGGCGACGTCATCGTAAATGGGTGAGCCTAAGAAGATAATGCGGTCCTTAAGTAAGCGGCTGTAAATATCCCAAGCACGCTCACCGCGGGCATCACGTTCAACGACATTAGGGATAATATACGACATAGAAGGAAGGTTACCTGAAACTATGCTCAGGTTTTACTTTTTCTCAACTCCGGCTTCCACACTTCCGGCTAAAACGAGGTCGAGGGCCTTGTTTAAGAGGGCATCTCGACGAATTTCACCGAGGCGTTGGCGGTCTTTAACCAGCTTTTCAGGAGCGGTTTGGGACGTTTGGGCTGCGCGCATGACGGCCATGCCGAGTTCTTCGCGGGTTAATTCGAGTTTATTTTCCTCGGCGATGCGCGAGAGGACGAATTGAGCCCGGACGCGGATGGCGGCGGCCTTGCGAGATTCAGCCATGATTTCCTCTTGTTGGCTGGCCATGTCTTCGGGCTTCATGGTGCCATTGCGCATGCGCAACTGGAGGTATTCGTAGAATAAGCTTTGGGCCGCAGGTTCGACGGCCGATTCAGGCAGCGGGAAATCTACGCCGGCTAATAAGGCGTCGACGGCTTTTTCGCGGCGAGCGGTCTCGGCGGCTTGTTGCTTAGCCGAGTTAATGCCTTGGCGGAGTTGATCGCGCAATTCAGCTTCGTTGGCGACGCCAACAGACTTGAAGAAAGCTTCGTCGATGGCGGGCAGGTTTTTGCGACGTACTTCGCTGGCTTTGATGGTGTAAACCACCGTCTTGCCACGGAGGACTTCGCGTTCGTGCGTGGCAGGGAAAGTGTATTCAGCTTTCGTTTCGCCGTCGGCCTTGAGGCCGATTACCGCCTTGGTAATTGCGGGTACGGCGACGATTTCGCCTTCGGCACCAGCTTCTTCCCAGGTCGATTCTGCACCGCCAAAAGCTTTGGCTTCGGGGTCGATTTCAGAGACAGGCTGACCGTTGATCATGCCTTGGTAAGCGATGCGCACGTAGTCGCCCTTAGCGGCGGCATCTTCGGTCTTTTCGTAACGAGCACGTTGCTCGCGGATTTTTTGCAAATGTTCTTCAATGTCAGCATCCGTGACCGTCACGGCTTCGGTAGGGATGCGGATGGTCGACCAGTTAGGGGTTTTGAATTCAGGGACCACGTCGACTTCGTAGCGGATGACGACATCTTTGCCGGCGACGGTCGTGTCGTCTTTTTGCACATCGGCTAACGTGTAGACGATGAAGCTCTTTTCTTCGCGGATTTTTTCATAACCGCGGGCGAGGAGGCGTTGGCTCACTTCGTCAGCAATGTTCTTGCCGTATTTAGCACGTACCACGGCAACGGGGGCCTTGCCTGGGCGGAAGCCAGGGAGGGTGGCCTCGCGCGTGAAGCCCTTGAGGACTTCTTGTTCGGTCGAGGCGACGTCGGCGGCCGGGATGGTCACGGTGACGCTACGGCGAGTTGGGTTGGTTTCTTGGATTTTAATGTCCATGGATGTAATAAAGTGAGGGCCCCTTAAGCTTCGCAGTGAGGGGGAAAGTCGGAGCAAATAGAACTACCCCCCACGGTCAACAGCGGAGGCAGGCCTTTTTTAGCTATTTTGGGCTAAATGACGCTTTAAGTAGGGTAGAACGCACTTCGGGACGAAAGCGGCCACCTGCGAGAGTTTATGCCGGGCGATGTCTTTTACAAAACTAGAGGAAGTGACGAACTGGTCCTGGCTGGGCATGAGTATGACCGTCTCAATCTCGGGAGCCATGAGCCGGTTGGCGTGGGCGAGGTCGAATTCGAATTCAAAATCGCTGAATTTACGCAGGCCACGGATGATTGCGGCCGCGCCATGGTGCCGGGCGAACTCGACGGTGAGGCCTTCGAGTAGGCGAACTTCGACGTTTTTGATGCCGCGGCAGGACTCTTTGGCCATGGCGATACGTTCTGTCGTGCTAAACCAAGGGCTTTTCGTGTCACTCGGGGCTACGGCCACGATCACCTTGTCGAAAAGACGCGATGCCCGACGGAGGACGTCGAGGTGCCCCAAGGTGATGGGGTCGAAGGTGCCGGGGTAAACGGCGATGCGAGGTTGGCGGGCCATCGTTTTCCTGTTGCGACCTAGTCTCGGCTCGGAACATCCTTTCGGCAAGCCTGCATGCGCTTTCTTCGGCATCTTCCCAATATTCTTACGGCCGCACGGTTGCCGGCGGTCTTTGTCATCGCCCTTTGGACCTACTGGGCGGGGGTTTGGGCGAGTGCAGCTTTGGCACTGTTTATCTTGGCGGCGTTGACGGACATCTTTGATGGCTGGATCGCCCGCAAGCTCGGGGCGGTGTCGGACTTTGGTCGGTTGATGGACGCTTTAGTCGATAAAATCTTCATTTTGGGTCTTTTGGTCGCTCTGGCGGCTACGGATTGTTTGCCCGTGCGGGAGTGGGATGAGTCCGGACAAAATGTGGCGATCCATAACGGGAAGGCGCTGTTGGCCGCTTTTGGAGTAGTCCTGATTTTGATGCGCGAATTTTTAATCACGGGTTTGCGCTTGGTCGCCGCCGCTCAGGGGCAGGTCTTAGAGGCGGAGCGTTTAGGGAAAATTAAAACGTTCCTGCAGATTATTGCGATTGGGCATTTGATTGGGTTGCGAGCTTACGAGACGCATTGGAAGTTGTCCGTCTTATGGCACCAACGCTGGGAAGTCATCATCATGGGGCTCTTTTGGTTGTCGGTAGCCCTGACGGTGATTTCGGGGACTAATTATTTGATCCGTCACCGTCGGCACTTGCCGGGATTGAGTTCGTGATTGTCGACGTCGCCACCTTAGGCCCTTTGGGTCGTCTCAAGGCACCAGGTACTTGGGGTTCCGCAGCAGGTCTGCTTTGGTGGGCAGTGGTGGTGGTGCGGCTCACGCATCATCGGCCTCACGCCTGGCAGCATGAGTTAGCGTTTGATGCGCTACTGGTACTCGCCGCCATTTTTCTCTGTGGCGTCGCGGCCTTTTTATTAAAGAAGAAAGACCCTTCGGAAGTCATTCTCGATGAGTTCGTGGCGATGCCCTTGGTGTTTTTTGGTAATGGTGCCGCGGACCCTGAAATGGGTAAAATCAGTCTATTTTATATTCTGCTGGGTTTCCTGCTTTTCCGTTTATTCGATATCACCAAACCTTTGGGCATTAAGAAAATCGAGGCGCTGCCCGGCGGTTTGGGGATCGTGATGGATGATGTCGTTGCGGCCCTTTACGCCAACTTGGTGCTGCAACTTTGCGCGTTCCTGTTTTCTATCTGATGTCTTGGTTTTTTGCTTACAGTACAGTTCCAGTGTTACGGGTGACGGGCTCCGACGCTCAGACCTATTTGCAAAGCCAGTGCACCGCTGATTTACGTCGGCCAGGTCCTCAAGAAGTTTTGTGGTTGAATCGTAAAGGGCGAATCCTGGCCCAAACCACTTTGTTTCCTGAGGCCGATGGTAGTTGGCTGGTGACCTGTCCCCATTTAACCAGCCCTGCTTTGCAGGAGCTCGTGTTAGCTAACGTGATTGCTGATGACGTTGAAGTCTCGGATGAGACGGCAGCTTGGCAGTGCGGAATCCTTTGGGGGCAGCCGTCGGCTCCCGCGGTAGCAGGCATCAAGCTTTGTCCGACTCCGCGTTGGGGGGTGTCGGCGTGGGAAGTTTTGGCTCCGTTAGGTTGGGTGATGCCTTGGACTCAGGCTAAAGTTTCTGAGTTAGCAGCGATGCGCATCCAGCATGGAGTGCCGCAAGTGCCTATGGATGCGGGGGCTCAAGATTTTCCGCAAGAAGCAGGTTTAGACGCTTTGGTGAGTTACACGAAAGGTTGCTACCTTGGACAGGAAGTCATGGCACGCATTCACGCCATGGGTTCGTTGCGGCGTGTTTTAAGGCGGATTCAGGCGGAAGGCGTTTTACAGTCCGGCACCCCTTTGATGCAAGGCGACAAAACTGTGGGCGAGGTTCGCTCGGTGTTTGGCCAGCAAGGCTTGGCGATGGTCTCAGTGGCGTGTGCCGAGGGAACCGTGCTGACGGCAACGGGTGGCCCGGTGACGCTCGGTGTCGCCGCCCGCTACGAACTTCTTGGTTAGTGGCGGTTTCCATTTGCGAAGCAGTTCAGAGCGGTTTCATTGAGGTTCGATGGCCTCGCAATTTTTCTACCAAGACCCTTTTCCTTTGGGCACGGACACGACTTCGTATCGTTTGCTGACGAAGGATTACGTGACGGTGACGGAGTTTGAGGGAAAGAAGATTCTGAAAGTTGATCCCGCAGGTTTGACGCTTTTAGCGAATCAAGCCCTGCATGATATTAATTTTTACCTGCGCACGGAACACTTGCAGCAAGTCGCCAGTATCTTGCAAGACCCTGAGGCTAGCGATAATGATCGAGCCGTTGCCTTGGCGATGTTGAAGAATGCAGAAGTCGCCGCGAAGGGCGTGCTGCCATTTTGTCAGGACACGGGTACGGCTTCGATTGTCGCTAAGAAGGGTCAGCAAGTTTGGACCGGTGTCGATGACGCCGAGGCGTTGTCGTTGGGGGTGTATCAAGCGTATGCGCAAAACAATTTACGCTATTCCCAACTCGCACCCCTAGACCTTTACACGGAAAAAAATACGGGGACCAATTTGCCGGCCCAGATTGATATCGCCGCTACGGCTGGGTCAAAATTTGAATTCCTCTTCGTCGCTAAAGGCGGTGGTTCGGCGAATAAGTGTTACCTTTATCAAGAAACAAAGGCCGTCTTAAACCCAAAATCCTTGGTCAATTTCTTGACCGAGAAAATGCGCACCTTGGGGACCGCCGCCTGTCCGCCTTATCACTTGGCCTTCGTGATTGGTGGGACTTCAGCGGAAGCGACTATGAAGGCGGTTAAGTTGGCCTCGACGCATTACTATGATGCTTTACCAACGTCGGGCAACGAACACGGCCGGGCATTCCGCGATTTAGCATTGGAAGCTGAACTCTTAAAAGTTGCTCATCAACTTGGCATCGGTGCCCAGTTCGGCGGCAAGTGGTTTGCCTTGGATGTCCGTGTGATTCGCCTCCCGCGTCACGGTGCTTCTTGTCCGATTGGTTTGGCCGTTTCTTGTTCGGCTGATCGCAATGCCAAGGCCCGCATTGACCAAGACGGCATTTGGTTGGAGCAATTAGAAACGAATCCAGGTCGCTTCATTCCTGAAGCCCAGCGGAAGCACCAAGATGCCACTAAAGTCGTGGCGATTAATTTAAATCGCCCCATGGCTGAAATCCAAGCTGAGCTCTCGCGTCACCCCGTGACGACGCGTTTGGCTCTCACCGGGACCTTGGTGGTGGCACGCGACATTGCCCACGCCAAGATTCGGGAGCGTTTAGAGCGTGGTGAAGGGATGCCTGCTTACCTCAAGCAGCACCCCGTTTATTACGCCGGTCCAGCCAAGACGCCAGCGGGACTACCTTCGGGTTCTTTTGGTCCTACCACTGCGGGGCGGATGGATAGTTACGTGAACCTCTTTCAGGAAAACGGTGGTTCGCTGGTGATGATTGCCAAGGGCAACCGTGGCGCGGAGGTCACCGCTTCTTGTAAGAAGCATGGCGGTTTTTATTTGGGATCCATCGGCGGTCCGGCGGCAATTTTGGCTCAAGAAAATATCCGCAAAGTAGAAGTCCTCGACTTCCCCGAATTAGGCATGGAGTCGGTGTGGAAGATTGAAGTCGTTGATTTCCCAGCGTTCATCTTGGTGGACGACAAGGGGAATGACTTTTTCCAAAGCCTGCCCGGCGGTTGCGGTATTTGTGGTCCGTAATCCTACGTTTACTGCCCATAAAAAAAGGCCCCTAACTTGGGGCCTTTTTGTTGAGCTGCTGGACCAATTAGGCCTGAGCAGGTTGCTCGTTGCTCGGGATGGCTTGATACTGAGCCGAACCGAAAGCGAGGATCAGTAAGAAGATGGGGTGGAGCAGGATTAGGCCCACGGTGAAACCGACGCCTTGGCCGAAGCGAACGGAGATGCGGTGCCAGACCCAGATAATCCAAACGAGATAAGCAATCACCCCAAGGATGGGGATAATCATAATTAAGGGAGCCAAGGCCCACCAGCCCGATAAGCCAGCGACGCGCATTAAAACAACTAAGTTATAGAAGGGGATGAGTACTGCCCAGCCAGGCTGACCTGCTTTGGCGAAGATGCGCCAAAGCGCAATGATGCCGATAATGACGAAGACGGCTACGAATACAAAGAAAACGACACCGAGGGCAGCGATAGCGGCCCAAGATTCATTGTCTCGTGAAACAGCCAAGAGGGAGGAGGCGAGGAGGTGTTGCATAGGAGGGTGTTGGGGTGAAGTTGGTAGTTTGAATCTTATTTAGCGAATTTAATAACCGCGTGAACGGTTACATTTGTGTCATACTATTATCATACGTCGACTGATCTTCGGCGAGGACGAGGCGGAAGTAGAAGTCGAGGAAAGGCACGGATAGACCCAGTCCAAAGCCGATGTTTTTGCCGAAGCGACGGGCGAGTCGGATATTGGCCCAAATCCACCAGCCAAAATAAATTAGAATTCCGAGGGCTTTCAGGGGGCCAGGCAGGGCCCAAAGTAACAGTAGTAAGGCCCACCAACCTGAGAGCCCTGCGATGCGACAGTAAATCACGTGCTGGTAGAAAGGGATGAGGGCCTTCCAGCGTGCGTGCCCAGCTTTCTCGTAGATTTTGCAGAGGTTCCGGAGAGTGAAGAGAACCGCCGCGGCTAAGAGCCCGCCGATGAGGGTACCCGTGATGACGATGCCTAAGGCCTGTTTAACGCCTTCGGAATCCATCATGGCTAGGGTAGGAGGGATGAGTAGGGGCATAGCTTTGAAACCCCAAACCCACGAAAAGGTTGCCTACTTTTAGACGGTTTACTTTTCCCAGTCCAAGGCGCCGCGCTTAAACTCGTAGACTAAACCCAAAATCAGGACTCCTAAAAAGACGGCCGTCGCGGCGGTGATAGCAATGCCCGTGGCTAAGAACTCACGGTAAACTAAGGCCCAAGGAACGAGGAAGACCACTTCGATATCAAACAAGATAAAGAGCATGGCCGTGACGTAGAACTTCACCGCGAAACGAGGGTGGGGCTTACCTTCCATGGGAAGGCCGCACTCGTAGGCTTTATCTTTAATATAATTTCCTTTGGCGCGTTGGCCGAACAGGTGACTAGCGATGAGGACGCCCGCCGGGATCGAGATGCCAAGCACGACTTGCACCAAGACGGGCAAGTAGGTTTGGAGGGATTGGCTGTCGGCGAGTACCATGACGCTTTTACGAAAAAGCCCTTGCCGTGGGAGGCAAGGGCTTTTGTCAGCGACCTGAGGGAGTGGCTTACTTCCCGAGCGGAATCGGGGCACCTCCCGGGGCTCCGAAGTTGATAACGGGGCCCGAATTGGGGGTGTTTTCGCCAGGTTTAGCGGCTGGAGGCTCAACCTTCTTTTTGAAATCCGCCAAGGAGTCGGGGATTTGTTCGGCCAGCCACGAGGGGGCTTGGAACTCAGCCTTCGCGCCCAAGAGGTTGGTCTTGTGCTTGGCGTCTGAATGTTGGGCCCGCACGAAAAGTTTGGGCATTTCGTTGGGCGTAGCTCCCGCGAGTTTGGCAAAGGTGGCGGTTAATTTAGCGCCATCAAACAACTCCACTTGGATGGACCACGTTTTGGCGAACGCCTTCACGGCATCTTTGTCATCCTTAGCCACGGCGTCTTGAATGCGGAGAACCGAGAGGTTGTTCGCCAGCTCTTCGAGCACCGAGCCTTCTTTACCGGTGAAGGGCTTGCCTTTTTCTGTGCGAGCGAAGTCCAGTTTGCCGTCCGCAAACGTGAAGTGGAAGGCTTTGATTTCTTCCGCTTTTACATTCCAGAGCACGGGGTCCATCCATGCGGTCGGATCCGATTCCAAGTAGCCTTGGAAGCTCGTGCGAATCGCTTGGGGCTCACCTTGCCAGCGAGCCGAACTGCCAGCACCATCATCGGTGGGTTTGCCGATTTCCAGCACCAACGCGTTACCTTCTTTGGCTTTTAACGTCAGGGAAGAATCAGCGAGACCGAGTTTTTCTAAGCGCTTGGGGTTCGCCGTGAGCATGCCGAGGTTCTCCGCTTTTTGCAGCGAGAGCAGTAAGGGTTGCAGGCGGTTTTCAACATCGACCGGCAAGCCAAACTTTTCTTTCACCGCCCAAGTCCCATCGCTTTCCAACATCACCGTCACCGTGCGATTGTTCGCTTTGATGCTTAAAGATTGGAGGTTCTTTAAGGTGTCGAGTGGGATGAGGGATTTTTTGACAGGAGCACTCGCGGGGGCTTCCTGATGGAAGTAGACCGCGCTGAGGGCGGCAAGGCCCAGGACGAGGGTCCCAATGAGGAGGTTTTTGGTACGCATGGCGTTTACGAAACTTTGCGACGACGCGCGAGGGTGTAGAGCAAGCCGAAGAGCGCCGCGACGGCGGGTCCGATAAGCAGGTTGAGTACGGCGAGACGGCGACCGAGCGAGTTCACGTCGTCATTGAGACTACGACGAATTTCGCGACGCTCATCCGTTAACTTTTCAGCTTCTGCTTGGAATTTTTCGATTTCGCGCTGCATCTCGGGCGTGATGACTAAGCCCTTCGAGGGGTCCGTGCCCGTGCGGCGGGACAACTCGGAAATCTTGGTATTCGCTTCTTCGAGTTTCTTTTCGATTTCGTCCAACTTCGCTTGGTAGCGCATTTGGGCGGCTCGCTCGAGGTTTAGCACGACCGTGAAAGGGCGCATGGATTTACCCTTGGAGCGCAACGAAACCAGTTCGTCGCTACCGCCTAAGGTTTCCATCGAGCTTAAGACGAAGTTCAAGTTATCGTTGATCGCTTCCATGACCACTTGACCGTTCATTTGGCGTTGGCGCACGGTGAAGGGGTCGAGCATGAAGTCCGAGTCAGCGACTACGAATAAGCGACCAGGCTTGATGGATTCAGCGAGGTGGGGGCCGGCAGGGGCAGCAGGCTTAGGGGCTTCGCCAGGTTTGGCGTCAGCCTTCGGAGCCTCAACTGGAGCACCCTTGGGGAAGGCGGTGACAAATTTCCCGGTGACCGAGGCGACGAGGATGCGCTCGCGGCCATCGGCGGTAAAGCCCAAGGCCACTTTTTCAAACGGACCCGCATTAGCCGTCGTCGTTGCTACCGCACCGGCTTGGCGACTGTTCAGTTTAACGAGTGGTTCAAGTTTGAGACGGGTTTCCGCACCAGAAACGAGAGAGATGGCGCCCGCTTCCATGAAAGCCAATTCGCGTAAGTCAGCCGTCAGGGGCGACTCTTTGGAGAAGCCGTCCGCACCTACGGAGAAGGCGGGTTGGTATTGGACGGGATCGCCGCGCGAACCGCGGATGGCGACGGAACTAGCACCATCGCCAGTCACGGCATCGACGTCGACATTCACGCCCCACGCCCGTAGCAGGGCAGGATCGCTCGAAGCACCCAGTGCCATCGGTGCGACCATGAAGGGCATGCTACCTTGTTGGAATTTTTGGAAGCGCGAGAGCGGGTCAATCGCCGCAAACACTGGGCCGCCGTTGAGGAGGAATTGGTCGACCGCGTAGGCCAATTTATCCGAAAGGTGGTGAGGGTGGATCAAGGCAACCACCGCCGTGCCCTTAGGCAATTCTGAGGCTTGATTGTTGAGAGTCACCACTTCGAACGTTTGACCCAATTCTGCTAACAAGAAGTCGGCGGGGCCGGGTTGTTGTTCGCCACCAGGAGGCGTTTCGTTGGTAATCGCCAGCGTGCTGATGATGGCCAATTTCGGACGTTCCAAGCGCGAGACCGAAGCGATTAATTTGGAAATATCATACTCCAAGAATTTCTCGCGACTGGGGTCTAGGTTGGTGATGGCTTTGACGGTGTCGGCTTGTTGGGCCGTTAAACCCAAGTAAGCATTCCCTTGGGCGGCCCGCATGCCACTGATGCCATGGCGCTGGGCCCGTTGTTCTTCCTTGGTGTCAGGACGTGGGTCCGTGATAACCAGTTTTAATTTTCCATTAGAAGCCCGGGCGTATTCGCGGAGCAACGTTTCCACGCGGCGCGAGTAGCTTTCCAGGTAAGGACGCAGTTTTACGTCGGAGCGACTGACGAAGAATTCCAACGTCACGGGCTCATCTAATTTACTCAGGATCTTGTTCGAACCCGTCGAGAGGGTGAACGTTTTATCCTCGGTGAAATCCGAGCGCACCGTGAAGGCGCTGAAGAGCAGGTTGGTGAAAAACGCCGCGGCCAGGACGGCGAAAGCGGCTAAGAAGGCTTGAGAGCGAGACATGTTTGTAAAGGCTGCTGAGGGTTAGCGGCGTTCGACAATGAGGGTGCTGAGTCCAAGGCCGGCAAAGGCCACGGAGAGGAAGTAAGCGGCAGGGCGAGCATCGAGCAGGCCCAAGGTAAACGGCTCCAAGTTGCGCCAGAGACCCAGGCGACGAATCTCGTCGACGGTTCCAGAGCTCAACGCTCCAGAGAGTAGTTCGTCGAGGACGCCGTAGCCAACGAGCACGAGCAAGAAGCAAGCGAGGAAGCCCGTGACGAAGGCGATGACTTGGCTGCGCGTTAGGGAAGACGCAATCGCGGCGATGCCTAAGCAAGCCCCAGCGCAGAGTAGCGAGCCTAAGTAACCCGAAAGGATCACACCCCAATCGGGAGAACCGAGCCAGCCCACCGTAAAGGCGATAGGAAGGGTCATGAGTAATGCACAGGCGAGGAAGGCCCAGGCGGCGAGGAATTTACCGAGAGCCGTTTGCCAAACCGTGACGGGCCAAGTTAAGAGCAATTCCAGGGTCCCCTGACGACGCTCTTCAGCCCAAAGGCGAGCTCCGGCTGCAGGAGCGAGGAAGGCCCAGAGCCAAGGGTGGTAGAGGAAGAAACGATCCAGGCTGGCGATGCCCGATTCGTAGAGATTGCCCACGAAGAAGGCTAAGGAGATGGCAAACGCATTGAAGACCGCGAGGAAGACGTACGCCAAGGGCGTGCGGAAATAGCCCGCGAATTCACGGCGAAAGATCGCCCCAAACGCTGCGAAGCTGTTGGAGGGCGAGACCGGAGTAGTAGTGTCGGACATGGTTTTATAAGATAATTAGGCGGTGAGTTGACGGAAGACTTGGTTGAGGTCGGTGCCGCGTTGGAGGAATTTTTCGCGCGATTCATCGCAGCGAATGCCACCTTGAGCGATGACGATGACGCGGGTGCAGAGTTCGCCCACTTCTTCAAGAATGTGGGTGGAGACGATCACGGCTTTACGGGCCGCCATGTCTTTGAGAATCCGGCGGACTTCAAACTTCTGGTTTGGGTCTAAACCATCGGTCGGTTCGTCTAAGATCAACACATCGGGGTCATGGATGACCGCTTGGGCAAAACCCACGCGCATCCGGTAGCCTTTAGAGAGGGTGTCGATGTTTTGGGCGGCGACCGAGGTGAGGCGGCAGAGTTCTAAAGTATTTTTTACTTTTTCAGCGGGGTCGCTCAAACCGCGGAGGTCGGCTGCAAAACGCAGGAATTCCCGCACGGTCATTTCACCGTAGGCTGGAGCACCTTCGGGCGAGTAGCCCAAGTGCTTTTTGGCGAGGACGGGCTCTTCGGCCACGTCGAATCCGGCCACGACCGCTTGGCCGCTGTCGGCCCGGAGGTGTCCCGTGAGCAGTTTCATGGTGGTTGATTTACCAGCGCCATTAGGTCCGAGGAAGCCAACGACCTCGCCGCGATTCACGGCAAAGGAGACGTCGTTCACGGCTCGAATGGCACCGTAGGATTTGAAGAGTTTTTTTGCTTCGATGAGGGCCATAAGTAAGAAAGTTAAGTGTTTTGGGGGAGACCTTGGGCTGCTAAGCGGATGCCTGCTTTTTGGAGGCTTTCGATGATTTGCAGGATGAGACGTTGGTTATACTCCAATTGTTTGGCACCATCGGCAGGGTGGTACCAATACATGATGCGAAGGTTAACCGCCCAATCGCTGAATTCTTGAATATGAGCCATCGGTGGGTGACGAGGGTCATAGCCTTCATGATTAGACATTAACTCGCGCACGATTTTCAAGGCTTGTTTTGCGTGTTCGGAAGACGTGTTCATCTCCAAATGGATCACATCTTGCACGCGGATGAAGTCGCGACGGGTGATGTTCACGATGGGCCGATTGGCCAAGTCGCTATTCGGAATCGTGAGGCGTTGACCATCGAGTAATATCAAGGTCGTGGAACGCAGACCGAGTGATTCCACTTGGCCTTCGTGACTGCCCGTATTGATGAAATCCCCAATGATAAAAGGCTGATCAATGATGAGCATGATGGCTCCAAAGGTGTTTTTCAGGGTGTCTTGCGAGGCCAAACCGATGGCAATACCGCCTGAGCCTAAAAGGGCTAAGAAGGCGTTTACCATCGTGGGATCGATGATGGCCACCGCTTTGATGATACCTAAAACAACCACTAAAGCCCGGCTAGCGGTACCGAGCATCGGCACCAAGACATCATCGAGTTTATTTTCGGTATTCTCGGCTAATTTTTTAGCCCAGGCAATCGGCCAAGCTACAAAGTGGTACAGGGTGAAGAAGTTAGCCGTCCAGACGATGATGCTGACCACTTTATCGATTTTGGACAGGCTCCCGTCGCTCAATTGTTTAGATGCGACTAAGGCCTTCAGGGTGTCCTGTAGGTTAGCGTTATTGAAAAAGAAAAATAAGGTATAAGCCGGGATGAGTAGTTGCAGGGCTTTGCCCGTCGAACGGATGGCCGCTTGGGCTATGGGGCTTTCTTTGAAGTTAGGTGCGATCCAGCCTAAAACTTTTTTGCTTAACCAGCCAGCGACCAGCGCGACCCCAATCCAAAGGGCGGCTTCTTTGAGGAGGGTGAAGTCGACCCCGATGGTTTTCTCAAGTGCGTCGAAATCCTTAATCAGTTTGTCCGCTTCGGCGTTTAAGGGGTTGGCGGCTTGCGAGAGGAACATAGGAGGGGAGCGTCTGCCTGTTTAAAGGTGAGATTAGTTAATTTCAAGCGTCACCGACTGCCCAATCCGCTTGAAGCCTGCCGAGTCCCTTGCCACGCTGGGGTATCGGAATGAGCGAAACTAGCGAAAAAAAGCCTGCTAAGCCCGTGGTGCTGACCTGTGCCCAGCCTACCGGGCGGCTTCACTTAGGGAATTACCTGGGGGCGGTCTTAAATTGGGGGCGGATGCAGGATGATTACGAATGCTACTTTGGCATCGTGGATCAGCATGCCATCACGGTACCCCCTGTCCCCGCCCAACTTCGGGAGAATACCTATAATTGCCTAGCCCAGTATGTGGCCTGCGGTCTCGACCCCGCTAAGAGCCGACTTTTTGTCCAATCCCACGTGATTGGGCATACGGAGTTGGCTTGGGTATTGGGCTGTTTGTGCCCTTTGGGTCAGCTAGAGCGCATGACGCAGTTTAAGGATAAGTCCCGGAAACAAGAGTCCGTGGATGCGGGCTTACTGTTTTACCCCGTCCTGATGGCGGCCGACATTTTACTCTATAATGCTTCTTTAGTACCCGTGGGGGATGACCAAAAACAGCACTTGGAGTTGGCCCGGGATTTGGCCGAGAAGTTTAACCACCGTTACTCCGACACGTTTAAGGTACCCGAACCTTTCATTGCCAAAGTAGGCTCGCGCATTATGTCCTTACAGGACCCCACGGCTAAGATGTCAAAATCTGACCCCAATCATGCGGCGACGGTCTTTATCACGGATCGGCCCGAAGAGATTCGGAAGAAGATTATGTCGGCGGTGACGGATTCGGGCTCGGTCGTGCAAGCGGGTCCCGATAAGCCTGGCGTGACTAATTTGCTGTCCATCATGTCGGCCTGCACCGGCCGCGAGGTTGCGGTGCTGGAGAGTGAGTTCGCTAGTAAGGGGTACGGTGATTTCAAGAAAGCGGTCGCCGAGGCGGTGATTGCGAAGCTCAACCCCGTGCGCTTGCGTTACGAGGCCTTGGTGCAGGATCGCACCGAGTTAGGCCGCATTTTTAAGGCGGGCGCCGACCAAGCGCAGGCTACGGCTTACCGCACTTTATCGAAGGTTTATCGCAAAGTTGGCTTTGTCGAGCGACCTCGCTGATCCCTTTCTCCCATGCAGCGCGACCTCAAAAATCTTCTAAAAGAAAAATGGTTTCTCGTGGCCGCCGACTTCATTGCGGTGCTCGGGATTTTGTGCGTCGGCTTTAACCCGAAAGATGGCTGGGAAGCGACCCTGGCTTTCTTGGGGATTATGGGGGCTGGGTTAATTGTCGTGGTTCCCGTGATGTTAGATCAGGGAAGCAAGGCAGAACGCTTGGCCGAACAGGCTCGCTTGCGGGCCGCCCTCGCAGCTGAAATTGATCAAGTGCGCGATAATGCCCGAGCTTTATCAGAATCTTTGACGCGCCGCGTGGCCGACGCCGAGTTGACGCAGCAGAAAGCCATCGAAGGGGCGGTAACTAATTTAGCCCAAAAGGCCTCGATGGAAATCAATGCTTTGAAGGCCACGGTGGCCGAGTTGGAAAAGAAACTACTGGCTGCCGAAAAGACGGCGAAGGTGGGACAAGATGCTTTAGAGGCTCACGAACTGATGACGGAGAAATTGGAAGCCTTGGCGGCCAGTTTGCGCGAGACCGTGGGTGAAGTGGATGAACTGGCCGAAAGCATGGAGGCCGTGAAGGGTGCACAAGGTGAGGCCATGACGGCGGCGCACGCCGTCGGGCAGGACTTAAAAGAAGAATTTAAGAAATCCAGCTCCCGCACGGAGCGTTCCCTCACGAAGCTCGAAGAGCAGCTCGAAAAGTTACAGGCGGAGGTCCAGGAACTGCGTGAACGTAAGCCCGCTATCATCGTAGAAACGCCGGTAGAAAAAGCCGAAGAACCCACGCCAGAGCCTGCGGTAGCGCCGGCTGATGAAGCGCCTGCAGTCGCTCCCGAAACGACGGAAGAGCCCGTAGAAAAGCCTGCGCGTGTTAGTCGTCCACGTGCTAAGAAAAAAACCGAAGAACTTTTAGAAGAAGAGTTGCCGATGGAATTAACCGACGAGTTGGCACTCTCGGAAAGCCCCGAGTCGGCGGCCCCTGGCGGTGGTACGGCTTTGATTATTAACCTCATGATTGGCATTGGAAATAAGCCATTCGTGCGCGGGACCGGCCCTGGGCTTTCGCCTGATAAAGGGGTGCCCATGGATTTTATTGGCATCGGACGTTGGCAGTGGGTGTCGCCGCAGCCTGAGGCTCCCGCTACGGTAGAAGTTTGGAAGAATGATCAAACGCCCTTGGGCGAACCCTTGCATTTGTCAGGCGGCGAGCCTGTCGAAGTCGATGAGGGGCATTTTACCGGTGGTTGATTTATGTTAAAAGTGTTGGCGACATGTCTGTGGTTGGCCGCGGCCACTCCGCCAGAGCCAACCGTCGTGGAGCCGCCGCGGGTGTTTGTAAATGAAACCTCGATTGCTCATGTGTTTGGCGAAAAATTACCGCAAGTAAGTTTCGTCGCGGCGCATTGCGAAGCTTTGCAACGCTACTTGCAGTTTAACCTCGGGATGCCGGAATTACCGCCGCCCGTGGCTCGTCTGGAAATTGCCGACCTCAAGAATTTTGCGGATATCCAAGCCCGTCTCGCAGGTGGGCAGGTTTTGGTGGTCGTGCGTGTCACCGAGGATGAGCAAGCCCCGCAGCGTTGTGCAGAGGCGGCGGCGGTGACTTGGTTGGCACGAGCTGCGGTAGCAGGCGGCAAGCCGGTGGATGCGTTTGAGCCTTGGGTGAAGCAGGCTTTAGCTGCCGAAACCTTGGCGCTCTTACGACCTGCGATGGTTGATTTTTGGTTCCGCGAAGGGCTGAGTCAGCCAGTCGCCAAGGTGTCAGATATCCTGCAAGGACGGGCCTCGGATCGCGAAGCGTTCTTATTCTGGAGGGCTCTGCATCGTGAGAGTAAATTTGGGAGTGAAGCTTACCGGGTGTTGATTGACGCAGCCCAAGGTCAGTCGGCGACGAAGTACATCCATGCTTTAGCTAAAGACCCTGAGTCTTGGTGGTTAGTCCATCGGGCTGATTTATTACGGACGCGCCCGGCGGTGAGTTTGGGGATGATGGAGTCGGCCATCGCTTTGGATGATTTAACGCGGTTCGTTTTTGATTTTGGCAAAGGTGATGTAGCAATCTCTGGTTCGGCCGTGTTAGCGCACCGCGATTTGCCAGTGGTGAAGGCGACGGTGGATGCCAAATTAGCCTCCTTGCGACGCGAGATTTTGCGTCAGAATCCCGTCTACCATAATGCGTGGAGGCTCTTTGGTACATGGCTTGAGCGCTTTAACACCGCATCGCCTGCCGAACTGGATAAGATTTGGGCGGACTACTTAATTGAGCGCACTTTGGCCGAAGAGTTACGTCGCGAAGTGGCGGACGCTTTGGCGGCACCTTCGAATAAAAAATAAGGCCGACGAAAAGTCGGCCTCGGCAGTCGAAGGGGAACTTAAATTAGCGACGTTCGTTGGCTTGAATCGCCTTCTGCAGAATCTGATCCGCAAGGGTGATGCGGAAGAACGAGAGGGCCATCCAGAAGACGCCCGAGAGGCAGGCGGCGCAGTAGGCAGCTCCGAGCAACACGGCGGTTTCACCAGCTTCGACCCAAGGCACGTGGTTCTTCAGAATGGAGGTCATCCAAACGAAAAACACCAAGGTCAGGGCGAGGTCGATGAAGATGGCCTGTTTGGTGATTAACTTGGGCTTTAAATTATCCATGTCTTTCATTCGTGCGGTTCTTGGTCCTGCTGTCAACTACGTCGATTTCCTTCATCTCTATTCTTGCCATAAGTCGCTTCCCGTTCAGCCTTTGCGACCCTGAAACTTTTAGGAAAAAGCAGGGTTTTTACCGTCTCTTCTCTATGGAAATCGATTTTAAAGATACCTTAAATAAATGTACGACTGGTTTCCCGATGCGAGCTGGCCTCGTGGAGCGGGAGCCTGTCCGAATCGCCCACTGGGCTAAAATCGGTCTCTATGAGCAAATTCAAGCCAAGCGCCAGGGGCGTCCGGCCTTCGTTTTGCACGATGGGCCGCCGTTTACCAACGGCGACGTCCACATCGGTACCGCTTTAAATAAATTATTAAAGGATACGATCTTGCGTTATAAATCCATGCGGGGCTGGCGCACGCCTTACGTGCCCGGCTGGGACTGCCATGGTTTGCCCATCGAGTTCAAAGTGATGAAAGAAATCCAGGCTGCGAAGAAGTCTTTAGATGCCTTGGGGGTACGTAAGGCCTGTGCAGATTTTTCGGCAGCCTTTATCGAGAAGCAACGTCAGCAATTCTTACGCCTCGGCATCTTGGCTGATTGGAAGTCGGAGTATCGGACGATGGATCCTGGTTATGAAGCAGAGATCTTGAACTCCTTTGCGACCTTTGTGGATCGGGGTTTGGTTTACCGCTCCAAGAAGCCCGTGTACTGGTCCATCCCTTGTCAGACCGCTTTGGCAGAAGCCGAAGTGGAACACTTGGAAAAACGTTCTACGTCAATCTGGGTCGGCTTCCCCGTGCCCAATCCTGCCAGTCGCGGTATCACGGCGGCTCACCCGCTTTCGGTGGTAATCTGGACTACTACGCCTTGGACGTTGCCTGCTAACTTGGCCATCGCGGTTAACCCAGCCTTGGAGTACGTCGAAGTCCGCCATGGGGGCCGCTCTTTCTTAGTCGCAGCCGCTTTGCGTGATAGCTTCGTGCAAGCCTGCGAATTAACGGATGCCGTGGATGGCTGGCGTGGCCTAGGCAAAACTTTAGAAGGTCTCGTGACGCGTCACCCCTTCATCGAGCGCGATGCGCCCATCGTCTTGGCGGATTACGTCGAAGATAAAGCCGGTACGGGTTGTGTGCACACGGCTCCGGGTCACGGTTTAGAAGACTACCAAACTGGGGTGAAGTATGGGTTAGAAGTTTATTGCCCCGTTAAAGATGATGGCACGTATGTCGATGACGGTCGCGTGCCCGCTCGCTTGGTCGGGGTTTCGGTGTTAGAAGTGGAAGGTAAAAATCCCGGCAATATCGCCGTGCTGGAACTGCTGAAAGAAAGCGGCCACCTGCTCAAGGTGCAGGGCTTGAAGCATTCTTACCCTCACTGCTGGCGTTCTAAATCCCCCGTGGTCTTCCGTGCCTTGGACCAATGGTTTGTCGGCTTGGATCGCCATGGCTTGCGCAACGCAGCCTTGGATGCGATTGGAAAAGTCCAATGGATTCCCGCTGAAGGTGAAAACCGTATTCGCGCGGCTGTTTCGACCCGCCCAGATTGGTGCATCTCGCGTCAACGTGCTTGGGGCGTGCCGATCCCGTCTTTCTATTCTCCTTCTACAGGAGAGTCCTACTTGGATGCTGGCGTCATCCGCTACGTCGCCCAAAAGGTTGCCGAACACGGTGCCGATTGGTGGTGGGCCTCGTCCGTCGAAACCTTGTTGGAAGGGGCTCCTGTGCCCGCCGCTTGGCCGAAGGACTTACGTAAGGGCTTAGACACCTTAGATGTGTGGATTGATTCCGGGACGAGCCATTTAGCGGTTTGTGCTAAGCACCCTGATTTGCATTGGCCCGCTGATTTATACCTCGAAGGCTCTGACCAACACCGTGGCTGGTTCCAGTCGTCCTTGTGGACGAGTGTCGCCGTGAAACACGCCGCGCCCTACAAGGCCGTGGTCACGCACGGTTTTGTGGTGAATGAAAAGCGCGAAAAGATTTCGAAGTCCGACGCGAAGCCGCAAACTGCCGATGTCTACGTGAAGACTTACGGTGCCGACATCGTGCGCCTTTGGGTGGCCTCGCAGAACTTCCAGAAAGATGTGCCCGTGGCGGACAGTATCTTTAAGAACATTAGCGAAGAGTATCGGATGTTCCGCAACACCATCTACTTCTTGTTAGGCTATACGAGTGATTTCAATGCCGCCACCGATGCCGTACCGTTAGCTCAGTGCGAGCGCATCGATCGTTGGGTCTTGGTTGAATTGGCCAAACTCGTGCGGGCTGTCACCGAGGCTTCAGAAGTCTACGAGTTCCACCAAGCGAAGGCCGCGTTGGCTAATTTCACTTCAAATGTCTTGTCGGCCACCTACTTCAAGATCCTCAAAAATCGCCTCCAGGTCACGGTACCGAACGACCCGCTTCGCCGTTCGGCACAGACGGTGATGCGTCAGGTTTTAGAAGTTTACCTTAAGCTCTTGGCTCCCTTCTTGTCGATGACGGCGGATGAGGCTTGGTCGCATTTCCAGACGCAAACCGAGTACGGGGCGACCACGAGCATCCACCTCGAAGATTGGCCCACCATCCCGGCGGCTTGGGAAGATGAGAAGGCCTTAGATGCCCACGCTAAAGTCGAGCGCTTGCAAGTCTTGGTCAGCCAGGTAAATGTTCAGTTAGAGAAGATGCGCCAAGCTGGGGAAATCAGCCTATCTCTCGATGCGGCCGCGGTCGTTACGGGTGATCCGCAAGACCCTGATTTCGTGCTTTTGACCACTTGTCACGCGGAACTAGAAGATATGTGGGTGCTCTCAGCGGTGACTTTAGTGCCTCAAAAGGGTGCCAATCTGGAAATCAAGGCCATGAAAGCCCCTGGGGTCCGTTGCCCACGTTCGTGGAAATACGTTCCCGCACTTGTGGACGCCGGCCGTTTCGGTATGGTATCTCCTCGTTGCCGGGAAGTCCTTCTCGCTAAATACCAAACTCTTTAATCTTCGATGTCCAAAAAAACTCCCTCCTCTAAGTCCAAAGCTAAAGGTCCCGCACCTAAGGCGGCGTCAGTGGATAAGAAAAAAATTACCCCTTCCAAGGTAGGCAAGGCAGCCCCGACCAAGCCCGCTTCGGCCAAAAAAGCTGAAGTAAAAGGTCCGACTACCAAGGGTGCATCTGCTAAGGTGTCCCCTATCACTAAGCCTACTCCCGCCAAAGGGAAGACTCCTGAGCCAGTTAAAGGTAAGCCCGTCACCGGTAAGGTAGAGGGAGTTAAATCAGCGGGAAATAAGTCGGCTGCACCTAAAGGTAAAGGTGCGGTTAAGCCGACGGATACGGCTAAGGCCACTAAGCCTAATCATGAATTACAAAAAAATATTTTAAATAAGCACCGCAAGGAAACCCATACGGAAGAGGAAGTCATGATTGTCCCGGCGCGTCCTAAGTTACAGTTCTACACCCTTGCTGATGTTAATGATTACTTAACGACCCGTAAAAAAGCTGGCTCCAAGTTAAACCTTTGGGTGCCTGAAGAAGAGCGTAAGGCTCGCGAGAAAGCCGCGGCCGCTGCTCG
>Ga0214170_1000017_pt1 | contig 95826 bp, 85 predicted proteins | sample TroBogEpilimnion_2_FD_153008 | JGI IMG/M metagenome (GOLD analysis project Ga0214170, IMG submission 153008) | Freshwater microbial communities from Trout Bog Lake, WI - 27JUN2007 epilimnion | ecosystem: Environmental > Aquatic > Freshwater > Lake > Epilimnion/Euphotic zone | place: Trout Bog... | reverse complement strand
GGTTGACGGTTTGGCTAGAACTTGCTATAATATACACATACACTAACAAATAAGGAGCGAAACTTATGAAAACAGCAACTCAACTCAAAGACATGCAAGGTAAAGAGATCAAGGTAGGCGATCGTGTAGCAATGGTCAGCTGGCACAATGCTGGCAGTCTTGTTATTGGGGTAGTTGAGAAGCTAGGCACTGTTCGTGCTCAAGTTCGCCCTGTAAAGGCCAGCTTCACTAACATCGACCCTACAGTGGCTAGCATCGGTTCAACTGATTTAATTAAACTCTAAGGTTGACAACTGAGCCAAAAGGCCGTATAATAGACTTATAGTTAGATAAAAGGAGCGAACCATGTTACAAGAATTAGATACTAAAGAAGCAGGCATCTTTGCATTCGCGGCGGCTATTGATGCTGATCGTCGCAATTCAAACAACAAGAGCCACTACTCACAAGAGCAGATTCGTAGAGCGTTATCAGTGCGTGATCTAATCGACACAGCCTTTACCTACTCTAAGCTCTATATCAACTATCGCAAGAAGTTCATAGCAGTCAAAGCAGAAGGTGCTCGCCGTAAAGATCAGTTGGCTAGAGAAGTCCTCGACCTGTTTACCGCTAACGGCTACAGTGTTGTTAGTACGCCACAGGGTATGATCGTCAGGCTTGACAAGTAAGCCAAAAGGCCGTATAATAGCTGTATAAGTTAATTAATTGGAGCGAGCAATGAAATTACATATCGTTACGCAATACATGGAAAACTACGGTGCCCACGATTGGGACGGTCTAGGTGCTTGCCCCCAGCATTGGAAGTTCAAAGGTGGTGAGGACTATTTCTATCAGTTGGGTGCCCAAGAGCCTAGCGCCGAGCACATCGAAGAGTTGATCCAGGTGCTCCGTACCCGCATTGAGTGGGATGATGTTGGTAGCCGTCAGTATATCACAGGCTACGGCATCGTAGAGGACTCATTCATGACTCCGTTCGAAAAGAGCCAGCTGGAGTATGAAGGAAGCATCGCATACCCTGCAGTCATGCTCTTGCCCTTAGCAGAAGTAGAGCCAGATGGCTTTGTCTGCGAGTTCATTTAGGGCTTGACAGCCAGCCCACTAGGCGCTATAATTATTAGACATTAAACACTTAAGGAGCGAAACTTATGTCACCACAGCAAAAAGCAGTCTTATTCCTCAACGCAGGCCTGATCATGTTGCTAGGCTCAGTAGGCGGAGTCGAGCAGTCAGTGGATCTACTTACATACGACGGTCTATATCTATTTGCATTCACTTTGATCGGCTTGGCATTCCTAGCCCTGGGCGCAAGATATGCCAATTCTGGCACTGAAGAAACCATGCGTAAACTGGTTGACAATCCCACACTTAGATAATATAATATTGTTTTAACGTTAACAAAAGGAGCGAACTTATGTTAGTAACAGCAGAATTGATCCGTGCAGGTAAGCGAGTAGCAGAGCAAGCAGGTCGTGACATGTACGCCAAGGTAGGCGAGCGTGATGCTTGTGGTTTTGGTTGGGTTGAGGTCTATGTAGATCGCACAAACTCAGCCCAGGCAAAAGAGTTGATTGCCGCAGGTTTCCGCAAGGACTACAAACCAAAGTGCTTGAGCATGTGGGATCCAGCAGGCATTCCTACACAGAGCATTTCAGTCAAAGAAGCAGGGGCCTATGCCTATGCTGACTACTTGACCAAGTTGGGACTCAAGGCCTACGGCGGCAGCCGAATGGATTGACATCAAGGGGGAAACCCCTTATAATTAATACTTTCCAACAGCGTATAAGGAGCGACAATGGTATCAGTAGTTAACAGTTCAAAGATGATGATGGCCTTACAGAAACAACCAAAAGCCAAGGTATCAAGCCTTGAAGTAGAACCCGTAAAGAAAGACATTGCACACGAGAGTGATGAGTCAATTCTCAATAGACTCCGCGATCGCTTTGAGATCTTAGATGACATGACCCGTGCTGTCAAGCGTGGTGATGTGCGAGCTATGATCGTAACAGGCCCTCCAGGCGTAGGTAAATCCTTTGGTGTAGAGAAAGTACTCTCAAAGCATGATGTGTTTGCTGATATCGCAGACGACAAGAAGCTGAAGAAGTACGAAGTAGTCAAAGGTGCTATGAGTGCCATTGGCCTGTACTCAAAGCTCTATGAGTACTCAGACAAGAAGTCAATCCTAGTGTTTGATGACTGCGACTCTGTACTGTTAGATGATCTAAGTTTGAACATCCTAAAGGCAGCCCTGGATACATCAAAGAAGCGTATGATCCATTGGAACACTGACAGTCGCTTGCTACGTAGTGAAGGTGTGCCCAACTCATTTGAGTTCAAGGGTGGTGCTATCTTTATTACCAACATCAAGTTCGATCACGTCAAGAGTGCCAAACTACGCGATCACTTAGAAGCACTAGAAAGCCGTTGCCACTACTTAGACTTGACTATCGACACAGAGCGTGAGAAGGTCTTGCGCATCAAGCAGGTAGTAACAGAGCATGGCATGTTGGACTCATACGAGCTTAGTGATGAGCGCAAGCTAGAAGTAGTTGAGTTCGTAGATGCCAACAAGCATCGCATGCGTGAGCTGAGCTTGCGTACTGTGCTCAAGGTAGCAGACTTGGCAGCCAGCATGCCCGACAAGTGGCAAGCTGTAGCAGAAGTTACATGTATGCGCGGCACTCGCTAGCGTATACTGTAGGGTAGGGGCATACTACTACGAGAATAAGCCCCTACAGGAGAACAGCTGACGTGATTCGCTCCCACTAGGTTGTTCGGCAGTGTGTCCCCTGACTCATAATTCCGATTCGCTCCCGGTTGGTCAGGGGATTTTTTTGGTCGAGACATCGGGGGCATGAGACAGTGATGAGGGCGAGGGGTGAGGGGTATATACATGCACAATAATAGTGCAAGCGCAACAGCGCATGGGTACCGAGGTAAAAACACCACCTCAAAAGTTTAAGTACTTCTTTATAATTTTTTACGCGACTCGTTTTTTATCTGCAAAAGACCCATTTGGGCTATATACTGTATATGTCCTGCGTCTATACATATCATCCTTGTTTTGCATGGTGGCCCACTCGAGTGGATAGTGGCCGTCTAGTATGGTTATCAACCTACTATATACATCCTACACACAATGGCGTTGGACGATTGTTAAGTAAGCTAGAATATCAATTGGAAACTCATCGTGCTTGAACAACTATTTTGGATCGTCCTTACCTGTATACTAACTCCCATTTCCAGCTTGTTATGCTGTTGGCTAGGCATTCTACTACAGGATTTTCTCGGGCTAGATCAATGAGACAGCACTATATACTCACAATGCATCCACACTCAAGAGAAGTATTTCTGTGGATATTTCACAACGATATCCAGTTTGAAGTACACCTAAATCGCACACGCTTTTGGGTGCCAGAAGACTTATATACAGAGTTTTATCTATGGTACGCAGACTCATGTCCCCCAGTAGATCTTGACCGTGATTTGGCCACTGGGTTTCCCCTAAGTACTTCGTAAATTTTTTTTGCAGACTATTTTTTTATCTTGCTAGACCCATTTGGGATCTTATTCAAAGTTATAAGTGCCCTGTGGATCATGTGCTCTAATCCACAGTTGACACTCAGCTAGAGTGCCTGCGTAGGGTATAGTGCCTGATTCAATGTGTACTACACGTGAGTCTTCACCATTGGGTATTATATAGTATTTAGGTGCGTTACCCGCTTCCATTTGGTGATGTCTAGCTCCTTTATCGCCCCATGGAGCTAGTACATTGTCCCCTACAGCTTCACTAGGCTCAGTCAGCTTGGGGCCGCGATAACCTTTCATATAGGCCGCATAGGGATCACCTCGATAGCCCATTAACTGCCAATAGCTCTTTACAGTATTCAAATCCCACGGAGGTTGTGGGTAACCTTTGGGCACACGTTTGAGATCAAATGCGCTAGCTGTTGCAGACTGTGCTGATTTGACAGGAGCTGCCGCTGGTTTAAACTCAGCTTTGCTTCTGCCGTAGAGTTTGACAAACTCTTGATCTGACAAGTGCAGGAGATCTTGTGCCAGTTGTTTAACAAGGCCTTCTTGGAATAGTTCTCTTAATCGCATTGTATATTTATTCCGGCCCTGAACTAGCCAGTTACATTCCATATCCTAGAGGCCACGGGGAGGCGCTACCGCTAGCAGAACTTGCGTTGTGCCGCTACGCTTCGCGTAGGTATCCTAAAATTTTCCGCTGCCGCTTCGCGATTGAAATTTCTGCGGCCGCCCTGCGGCTATATACTGTATGATCTGGACCAGTCTAATTCCCCGTTTATTGAGCATGCTACTGTCGTGGATGGACGCTAGTAATCTGCGTAATCGTGTGTATCTGCAGGCTGATCGCATTGCTTCGCTAGAATTGGCTCTAGAGGATATAGAACGTATCAATGCCAACAGTGCTAACCCAAATGCACTTATAGCTGGTATTTGTATGTCTAGGCACTCCAGGTGAGCAAGAACAAGGTCTTGTTGCGTTCTCTACGAAATGCTATGCAGGCCTGCCAATATTCCTGCTCTTGAGTGGTGGCAAATGCCCATTCTACCCAATGTGGGCCTGTATACTGCTCTAGCCAGGATTCTATAGTTTCTATAGCATAGACCCAGTCATCTTGAGTGTAAAGCGGATCACGTGGCCAAGGAACCAAGGCCAAATGGTTGAAGTCATGATACTCGGGCAAGTAGATCATATAAAATATTTATAGTTTGATCAGCGATAAATACTAGTATGAGATTATACGAACTTACATCAAGTCAAGCCAACACAGCCACTGGCGCTGGGCAGGCTGTAGCGGGCGGTGCTGTAGCACATCAATTGACCAAACCCGCTGTCAAAAAGGCCCTGTCTATCACACGTGAAGAAGTCAAACAGCTACTACCCCAAGCACTAAGACGTAGTATCAAGACCATGAGCATGACCAGTATCATAGGCAAGGCTCTGTACATTTGGATGCTCTATGAAGATGGCAAGAGCATATCAGATCTTTGGAAAAACAAAGACTCTACTGTAGATCAATGGCAGTTTACCCTAGGTGATGTGTTAATGGATGTAGCCGGACTGATCTTGACCAGAGGATGGACTGTGGCCGCGCTGTTAGTTACACAGCTAGAACGATCAATCTACTATGGTGAAATTGACCGACATAGAGGTGTTGTAGATCCCGAACTGACCGGTGTATTTGAACATGACATTCTAGTAGATCCTGTGTTTGTCAAAGATGTTATGCAACAGATACATGAAAGGGCTTTAGAATCGGCCTATGCCATGTTGAAAGAACTGGTAGCCACTGTGGGACGTTTTGTAGCTGGCGGCTCCAAGTTCTATAGTGATGCTACGCCAGGCAGCCTGGGCTAACTGACTAGTAAATTGCCGCTGACACTGACTCTGGTGCAGTTGCTGGTAAAAGGTGTTACCCAATGTGCTAGCCAGCTGGGAAACACAAACATGTCGCCCGCTTCGGGGAAAAACCAATTTTGATTACGACTGTAGGGCATCTGCTCACCGTAGCGGAATGTGATCGTGCCTGCACCCTGCTCGGGATTGGCAGAATATTCAGCTTGTAGCTCTTTGGGTATACTGGCATATAAGACCCAACTGAACGCACTGTCATGTAGGTGTTCGGGGTTAAGCTCGTTGGCCCGTTGAAAGTTGATCCACGTTTTGGCTAGATTGACCTGCTGGGGCTTGGGCTTTTGATGTTTTAAGTACTGTTCCCAGTAGGGGCTAAGACTGTTGACAATCCAAGACAAATCCTCGTGATCAGTATACTCACGTACATCTTTAATAGTGCTGGCCAAGCGATCGCCTATACTAGTGTCAATTAACAAGCCGCGCATGACAAACTCATCAGCTATTGACTGATCAACGCGAGTTTGCCACAGCATAGGTCCCCAAGAATGTATCATACACTTAATTATGCCTAGCGGTATGGGGCCATAAAAAAAGCACCTTGCGGTGCTTTTTCTTTTACGCTTGAGCTTCACCCCAACGTAGAACCAAGTTCTGGTTAATTGGCGTACCTTGTGTAATGTAAGCATTAATAAACAAGATATCACAACCATTTGGATATGTACCACGTCCACCAATTGGCGTATTGGTCAATTCCTTAAATGATGTCAAATCTAACGAGTCTTTGTTAGCAGGAGCGTTAATGTACGTAAATACCGTTTCGCCTGGCAATGCGTATGTAGCACGGCTAAAGTTGACTGTATAGCTTAGACTGCTTGAACCTGCGATACCTGTAGCAGTTACTTGGTTTAGATAGAAACCATTGAATGTAGCTGTTAAGGTAGTTGCTGCCTGTGCTGTGATAGTGTTGGTTGCACTTACCAATGCATAAGTACCAGCTAGACCTGACTGTGTAGTAGTATTGGTCAACTGTATGGTTACAAACGTATTGGCCACTGTACCAGTACCTGTTAACAACGCACCTGGTAATACTGGGCTACCTGCAACACCAGTTGGAACTGTTAGTGTATAAGGTGTACCAGTTAAGGTTGTTGGGTTTGGCAATGATTGGCTAATACTTACAGTCCATGTACTTGGACCAGCTGTAGCTGAACCAGTCAAGTTGGCCACAATATATGTGCCTGCGACTACACCTGCTCCTGATATTACCATACCAACTGCCAGTGTTCCTGCTGATACTGCACCACTTAGTGTTGTACCTGAAATTGTAGCAGTACCAATAGTAGCTGTTGAACCAACTGTAATCGTAGCTGAAGTCAATGCTGGAGCATAGGCTAGTACCTGTGCCACTTTGGTCTGTCCATACAAGCTACCAGTTGAGCTTGGGAAAAATACGTCATCGCCTACTAGTACGTTCGGAGATACTGCGCTGGCTGCCGCTGTAGTTGGAACATAGAATGTACCAGCTGGAATGTAAACAGGGCTAGTCAAGTAATTGTTAACTGACCCAGTAAACACCATTGATGACCCTGGAGCAACTTGACTGAAACTTGGTTGTCCAGTTGGGTTAGCTGCCGAGTTCAATGACGCAAAGTTAATATTGGTCAAACTAGGCATGTTGCTTGGATTGATAATACCTTCAATAACCAAGGCCGCGTTACCAGCACCAGCACCCGCACTAGATTCTAGTGTTTGTAACAAGAATGACGCACGGTTAATCAATTCACGTTGTCCTAGGTCGCCTGTTAGAGCGTTACTAACTGATGGTGCTAGTCGAACAGCAAACGCTGTGGTCTTTTTAGTTGTAATGTTAACGTTAGGCTGTGAGTAGTTGAAAATGTATGAACGGTCAGTATCAAAACCACCGTCTTCAATAAACGCCGCACCCCAGTGACTTACAATCGGACTTGCTGTGGCATTGACTAGGATAACACCCGTACTAACTGCATGGCTAGCGGCACTACCTGCTGTAAATGAACGATAACCACCAGTCGCCCATGGGCTGATTGATACAGCTCGTGTACAACCTGTCAGTGTACCATAGGTCATTAGCCATGATCCTATGCTTGCATTGATCTGTGTCATTACACCGCCACCGCTTGTTGTAGATAGTGTAATTGTAGTTGAATTTAGAACCGAATTAACATAGTAAGTAACACCTGATACAATATTACCCAAGTTAGCGTATGTTGAATTGTTTGTAAATACCACGGGTTGGTTAACAGCCATGTTAGCTGAACTTGATACTGTTACAGTGTTGGTACTAGCTGATGTAGCTGTAGCATATCCGCTGACTACACCGGTGTATGAAATTAATTCATTATCGATGTAGATCGTAGCAGTATTACCGGCAGCTGGAGTTGGGAAACGACTAGCATCATTGATTGGAATAGCTGTGTCAGTATTACCAACTGCAACTGTACCTGAGATAAAGCTGAACGGACCTTCGTTCTGCACTTCATAGCGTACTGGCAAGTTACCAGCTCGCATCCAAGCTTCGTTGTTTAAGTTGTTGTTACGTAGACGGTGTACAGTAATGTATTTGCCTTCTGGTCCACGTAGCATCCAGTCAATAAATCCAGCACCGTACCATGTCCATTGTACACAGACCATTTGCATTTTAATTGGTACTAGTAAATATCCGCTTGGGTTATAAGGACTGTTAGTTCCATCGCAACGGTCGATGTTCCATTGACTTTGTGGAACTACACGATCGATAGTACGAGTCATCTTAATACCGCTAATCGATGTAGATCCACGATACTGTGGGTTAACATACATTAGTGTATCATTAACAACCTGTGTAACCATATGAGTCATACCGCGGATAACAACACGGCATCCTACAGTACACTGTGTAGTAAAGCGAGTGTTTAGACCAATAATCTGTCCTGAACCTACTATAACTGTAATTGTACCAGCTAGCTGGAAAGTGCTTGAACGACGAACTACTTGAGGAGTCTGACCGTCAAACTGCCAGAACACACCGTTTTGTTCATCAAATGTACCAGAACGTACAGTAGCACCATACCAACTGTTAATACTTAACAATGCTGGGTCAGTAACTGTTGCACCAGTAACGCCATTAGGAACGGTGCCCAGCGTTTGTGTTGCTATAACTTGCAGTGTACGCTCATCAACAATACCTGACACTGTGTATGTTCCGTTAAATCCGCTGGTAATAACACCGCTTAGTGTTACCTGCGCACCAATTTGACAACCGTGATCAACGTCGTCAGTTGTGATTGTAATAGTTGAACCAGGTGCTGTACCGTTAGCTGTTACCTGACGTACAAAGTAGTTAGGTGCCATTAACAAACCAGTGTTGAAGTTAATTGATTTACCAGATTGGTAACGAATATACTTCTTACTCATACGTATGGCCTGTCCTGCATAACTAGGTAAACCTGTACCTAATTGTACACCACCGTCAAACGGTCTGTGACTAAAGTTACTGTCTGAACGAGCATATACTAGTCCTAAAATTGCTGTACCGGAAGTAATAAATCCTGGAGCACGACATGTATAGGTAAATGTTGTAGCACTTGTAACTGCTTCAACAAAGTACGGACCTTGAGCTAACACGTGATTGTTAGTTCCGTTATCTGATGTGATATAGGTGTTAATAGTTTGCCCTGGAGTGAATCCATGTGGACTAGTTGTATTAACTGTAATTGTTGGTTGTGTTGTAGTTGATTGGAATGTTGATGTTGAACTAATTGGACTTCCAACTGTTGTACTCACTGTCCATACACTAGTACCGCCACCTGATGCGTATGCCGCACCACTTACGTTGGCTAGAATCACTGTTAGACTAGGTACTGTATTAGCTGTGGTTAGGGCAACACCTTGTCCAACTGCAATAGTACCGCTGGCCACAGCAGTAACGGTCATTTGGTTACCAGTTATGCTGGCTGTAAACGAAGCCGCTTGAGTCGCTGTTGAGAATGTAAATGTTGGCTGACTCATGTTGGTCGCCCACAAATAACCTGTAGCTGTTGACAGTGGTATAGTTGTACCAACCGCCGCTGACATAGTACCACTTGCTGTTGTTTGAACAAAGAAACTACCAGTTTGATAGCCTGTAGCACTAGTGCTTAGAATCGCTGTATAACCGTCAATGATCTGGTAAACGTAATATGTACCTGCTACTAAGTTACCAATAGTAGTACCAGTAATAGTGATCTGTTCACCTAAGGTCATGTTGGTAGTACCTGGATAGCTAATTCCTTGATATGTATATGCTGAAAAACGTACTGAGTTGTTTACAGCATAAGTGTTAGTAATTGAAGTTGTGTAGTTGATGTTGTTACTTAAGGTTACTTGGGTACCGCTCGATACACTTGCAATATAATACTGTGTACCTGCTGTTAATCCACCAAAACTTGCACCGCCTGTAACATACATGTTACCACCTTGTGAAGTACTTGATGGAACAAATACAGTAGTACCACCAGAATCTGTGGTCATTGTAATTGTTCTAGTATCTACAATAGTTTTTACATAATATGTAGTACCCGAAGTCAATCCTCCAAAACTTGCACCAGTCATTGTAATAGGCATACCTACTATCAAACCGATGGTAGTGCCTAGAGTAATTTGATTGTTTGAACTGTTAGTAGCAACTGCGTTGGTAATAACTTGTTGTACTAGGAATGGAGAACCTTGGAACATACCTGTAGTTGAACCTACAGTTACTAGGTTAGTACTGGTAGTAGTTGCTGTAATAGTTTGGTTGATCACAGCATTGATTGATGAACCAGTATACAATCCACCTTGGCGTAACTGTATGAACGGAGTATAAATGTTGTCACCGTTGTTAAAACCTACTTTACCTTTGGCAATATAGGTAAATGTTGTTGTTGACGGTACTTGATAGATAATAAATGATCCCTCAGCACGGTCAAAACCTGTAATAGCTGAGTTAAAGCCTTTGATAGTAATCGCATTACCAACTTGGTAGCCGTGTGCTATTGCTGTAGTAATTGTAATAATCGATTCCGCAGTTGATGCACCACCAGACAGTGTACTTGCATCTGTGGTTGCAGCCGTAACAGTAAGATCAGTACCAGGAACTTCATAAATTGAAGGATATCCACGTTCTTGGCTGATAGTCAACCACTTAGTAGGTTGCATACCATATTCAAAGTCCGCGTCTAGTAATGACTGTGGAGCGGCAACACGTTGACGTTCAAAAGCATCTGTTCCAATTTCTGGGCTACGTACATATTGGAATGGTTGTTCGTAGAGAATTTGTAGCGTGTCAGTAGATGACATTGTGCTGGTGTTTATAGCCAGCGTAATTGTCGTAGTTCCGTCACTATTATCTAGTGCATTAACAAATGCCGCATCGTTCGTTCTACTGAATGTAACAGTAGTGCCTGCATAAGTTGTATCTGCAAAATTATAAATTATGCTGTTTTTAGTGGTATTAGTAATTACTAAAAACTGTTGTAGATCGTATTTTCCTGGAACTTCGATCGTGCCTGCACCCGCAGCCCCTGGGGTAAAGACGTATGTTCTAAGTTGTGCTTTTGCCATTTAATTCTCCGTATTTCGTATTTACCTATTAGCTTAAGGCGGCCGCCATAGCTATGGATAGTGATTTTGTGTTTATACCGCCTACAGTTGCTGATCCGGACACGGTTAAATTACCAGCCTGTACTATAACATTGCCAGCGGTATCTGTAATATTGCCAGCTACTACTAGATTACCTTGAATATAAGTATTGCCAGCAATACCTACACCACCTGACACAACCAATGCACCATTTGTGTATGCAGAACTAGCTGTGCTGTTTGTTATGTTTACAACTCCTGCAAGCCCAACTGTTCCTGCAACATTAAGAGCACCCCCTACTCCTGTACCACCTGCTACAACTAATGCACCAGCGTTGCTAGCAGATGAAACGGTAGTAGCAGTTACGTTAACTTGCCCAGAACTAGTTAACCCTGTTAAATTACCTAAGGTAGTTAAGTTTGATGTTACTACATTAGAAGCCAAAGTTGTTCCAGTTAGTAGTCCGGCTGCCGCACTTGCACTTGGAGCGGCCCATGTAAATCCTGATCCAGTCCATGACAAGTAGGTATTAGGTGTTGCTGGAACTGCAATAAACGCTGTAGTATTTGCACCGGATTGATAGGGAATTTGATTACTAATTCCTCCATTAATTGCAGTTGCTACACTGGCTGTGGCCGCATTGCCACTGATACTGCCGTTGATAGGGTTTGTAACAGTTAAATTAACTAGGGTTCCAACACTGGTAAGACTACTAGCATACACGTTTGGTGCTAGCGTTGTTCCTGTTAAGGTTCCAGCAGCCGCTACAGTGGCATAGTTGGTAGGATACGGTAAGTTCACCCAAGGGTTTATACCATCACCATATTTGATCTTAAGGGTGTCGGTTTCTAAGCCCGGCTCCCCAAGTGCTAACGTAGGATTTACATTTATCCAATTGGATGCCGTATCCCGTCTAAGTTTTATTTGTACTGTCATAGTTTATGCCAATGCGGCCCCCATAGCTACTGAAAATGTTTTTAAGTTGACACCGTTTGAAAAGATGTTACCATTAGAATAAATGTTGCCTACTGCTCTTATGCTGTCGCCTGTTGCGATACCACCAGTAACTACTAACGCACCAGTAGATGTACTAGTAGATACAGTGGTATTGGTCACTGACAATATGCCTGAAAAACTTCCTGCGGCATGTGCCGATGTGCCCGATACTGTTAAACTGGTTAGCGTTCCTACGCTGGTTAAACTACTTGACACTACAGTTGAATTTAGTGTCGTACCAGTTAATGTTCCTGCGGCCGCTGTGATAGTACTTGTTCCACCTAGCGTTAGTGTTGTACCATTGACTATAAGTTGCCCATTTGAACTTAACATAGTGTTACTAACTGTACCTACGTCTGTATTATAGATCCCGTTGGTAACTGTAGCGGCATTGCCAGTTATATTAGCAGTGATACTACCGTTAGTAACCGTTATTTGTCCAGCTGATAATGTTCCAGTAACTAGTACGCTAGTAAATGTTTCAGTTGCAGGTGGCTGTAAATCCCAGGCAAGTCCGTTCCACGACCATGTGTTGCCGTTATAATTCTGTTGTTGTCCTACATAAGTCGGAACTGGAAATAATAAACTCATATATTATCCGTAACTTGCTAAACCTGCGGCAATTACCCATGTGCCAGCGGCATTGTATACCATGTTAAATGTTACAAAATCTTTCTTGTTTGCGTATCCGGTTGGTTGTATACCGCCATTCCAATATAAATTTTGACTTACGCCGTTGATAGAAACTGCATAAGGAATATAAGGATTTGAACCTTGTATTAGAATTAGTGTAATTGAAATACTTCTGTTGACTACTAAAGGCACATTGGTAAAGTTTGCTGTAAAATTACCGGCTATGTTGGTATGATAGAAAATTCCACTGCCTGAAGCAAAATCGTGTACTACTGTTCCAGTAGCACCGGTTATGGGAGTAACTATTTCAGATGCATGTTGTATTGTAGTAGTACCAGTTAATGTAGCACTATTAAATGCACCGCTACTGGCAGCACTGATAACACCGGTACCACTAACTGTAATAGTCACACCATCGACAATGACACCACCTAATGATGATGTAGTTGCTGCCGGTAAAGTATATGTTGTTGCCATTGATTAAACTCCGTTTGTTGTATAAGTTCCAACTACAGTCCAATTGTTGCTTACACGAAACAATGTTAGTACACACAAATCAGTTTCATTTGCACCACCTATCGGAGCAGTTCCACCTGCCCAACTGACTGTATATCCTACGCTGTTAATATTAACAGTTGAATTAGGAACATATGGTGTTGCTCCTTGTACCAGTGCAATGCTGTATACATATAATCGATTATTAGTTGTTGGAATATTTAAAAAATTAGCAGTAAAATTACCGCTGATGTTTGTTAGGTAATAGGTAGCAGATCCACTTGACCAATCAAATGTAGCTGTTCCTCCTGATACGCCTGCAATATTAGTCACTACATCAACACTGTGTTGCAGTACTGTATTACCTTGTAAATTAGAATTAGTAAATGAATATGAACTTACATAAGATATTGTACCACTGCCGTTGACTGTAATTGTAGTACCATCTGCAATAACTCCACCCAGTGTGCTTGTAGTTGCAGGAGGTAATGAATATCCTGTGCTTGCAGGTACAGATGTCAGTAAAGGTTGAACCCAGTGTCCGCCATTAGCATCAACATAGTAAACATACAAGTTTCCTGTATCTGTACTAAGCCATAATTGTCCAGCAGTTGGATTAGAAGGGGGTGTTGATCCTACACTTGTTGCGGCACCAGAACTACCAATGATTTTGCCACCAGTAGTTACACCGTCAAACAGACGTAAACCACCCTGATCAGCGTCATAGAAAACCTCACCTTTATTGTAGGTAAAGCTAGTTAAATCGCTAGTTCTATACGTTTGTAATCTAAGAGATCTCTGAGCAGTAGTCATCTAATACCAGTCCTTTATAACTAGTATTTACCTGCTTTTATTCTTTGCGGTAGTACTGATAATTAACGGTAGTTTCGTTTGTTTTATGAACTTTAGCACCGTTTTTTAAATGAAAGCGTCGAGCTGTTTCTGTTTGTGGACTAAGTGTAACGATGTTCTTTACATCTTTGAATTCGCCTAGAATCCATTCGGCAGCCTGTTTGATTAGGGCTTGACCTGCACCGGCTTTATAACTCCATATAGTGTAAAAAACAGCGGTATCTTTTGATTTTTCCATGTCAACAAGATCTTGCTCGTCTTCTGGAATATCACTGAGCCATTGTAGGCAAGTTGCCGCTAGGATTTCTTCACCTGCCTTAAGAATAAGAATTTCAGCGGCATCGTTAATGCGCTGTTCTAATGGAATATGTGGACGCACAGGATCGTCCTTAACGACCCGAGTTAACGGATCATCGGTCGATCGTAGGTGGTATAGTTCCATGGCAGTTTTATAAAATTATTATATACGTACTTATCTCTTTTGTCAAAAAATGCCTAGATATCATCGCCTGGAAGATTATTAAGCAGTTCTCTCAGCTTGCTCGATTCTACTTGAGCACGAACTTTTGGAACTGCTATACCACTAGCAGGATCACTAATTTCACCAGTTGAAGTGTTGACAGTTTGACGTTGTTTAATTGAATTCAATAGTGTTGATCCAGCTGATTGACTGTTCAAATTACCATAACTTTCCTCATCAGCTAGGTCGCTGATACGCAGACTGTCAATGTTAAACTCTAGGTCAATTTTTTGTCCAACTCCGCTTGATGAACGTGTTTTCATCAACTGAATTTGGTAACGACCACGTTCACGCATAGCTCGACTTGTAAAGATACCAAATACATTATCTGCCGTTTGAATCTTACTTAAACCACCTGAAATATGACTGTGATCAAATTCAACTTCTTCAACAGCACCACGATTCAACTGGGCCGCAGTCACAAACACACAGTTCTTTTCAACCGCTAGGTTTCGTAATTCTTCACTGACATATTTGTCTTTAATAAACAAATCTGCTGGACTGATCTTCTTGCTTTGTGGCATCAGCAAGTCTAGATAGTCAACTAGTAGTACATCGACTTTTCGATCCATTTTAATTTCATACTCTTTCAAGTATGCACGAATGTCATTGGCAGTTTTACCGCTTGGCATGTATTTTACCTGGTAAGATCCAGATTTTTTACCCACCATTTTGACCTTCATTTCTACGTCATCTAAATTCTTGAAAATCTCTCTAGTGGCCATTCCAGTCACCATGGCATCCATACGCATACTGACAAGTTCTTCTGAAAGTTCAAGAGTTAAGTACACTACGTTCAAACCTGCAAGAGCCCAGTTGATACCTAAATTTGCTAAAAATAGCGATTTTCCTGCTCCTGATCCGCCTGCAAAAATATTCAGTTCTCCGCGATTCATACCACCAAACAATTTGTCATCCATGGCCTTCCAACCAGTTGACACTTGTCCATTATTGTCTTTGATACGCATCAATCGAGCACGTGGATCTAAGAAATAATCAGTGCCCATGTCCTTGGTTAGACCCACCTGTACCGCTTTTTTAATCATTTCTTCTACAGGACCATACTCACCTTTTTCAAGCAGATCAGCTGATTCGAGAATAGCTTTTTCTAGGCCTTTATGTCTAATAAATGTTTCAAAGTCAGACAACAGCCAATCAAAATGTTCTTCACGCAAGTCTTGTGACACCTTAAAATCACTACCAGTTGCCGCATTTACAATATCTTGTGTAGGCATAACATTGTGATCTTCAACATACTTGTTGATAAATTCTGCTGGCGTTTGTAATCTTCGATCAAACAAGCTGGCATCAAAAATGCTTTGGCAACGAACAAATGTTGCCGCATCTGCTAGCATCATTTCTAGGTATAATTTTTGTATATCGTAACTGTAATCTGTATTTTGTGGCATATATTCTATTATAACATTTAATTAAACACTTTAACACCGTAATGGCGTTCAAAGTTTTTTGCGTCGGCATGATCATTTACCATAGGGTGTCCTTTGATATTTAAACTAGTGTTGAGTAACATAGGACATCCAGTACGGGCATACCATAATTCTAAGAGTTGTCTAAACGGGCTTCCATCGTTCGGAACAGTTTGTACACGTGAACTTCCATCACGATGAACGATGGCAGGATAAAGCTGAGGATGCCTACAACGAGCGATGACCTGCATATACCTACTGTTATCCCAACCGTGAGGCATATCGAAATACATATCAGTAAGCTCTTCGAGTATTGCCGGAGCAAAGGGTCTAAATTCTTGACGTTGTTTGATTGCATTTACTTTATCCTTTATATCATCCCCCCGGGGGTCTGCCAGTAAACTTCTGTTACCTAATGCCCGTGGTCCAAATTCTGCCCGGCCGCGAGCAACACCGCATATCTTATTTTGTATAATATATTCTACAATTTCTTCATTAGAAGAACGATAGCCCATATCATGACCCAAGAAATTGTTGGACCAATCAGTATAGTCTTTATAATGCGGATTATGTGCTAATACCGTTCCTATAGCACTACCCGCATCGCCCGGGTTTGGATAAATCCACGTTTTACCGTAGTATTCTCCCGTCAATCTATTAGCACTGCAATTCAAGGCACAGCCGCCCATTAGAACTAAATTGTCGCTGTCTACCATTAGTCTTGCTTTGACCAGTATTTCATCGAGCCACTCTTCATACAAGAGTTGTACAGCCGCCGCTATATCAAAACTGTCTTTTATAATCAAATCAGGGGCCCAGTCCATACATCCCCTATGAAGATTTCTTTTCATTTTGAAACTGTCAAAACGTCCTTTAAAAAAATCTTCATACATACGACCAATATGTTTATCGGCATCACCGTATGCGGCCATGCCCATTAAAATATATTCGTCCTCATTAGGTTTCAATCCTACTCGCTGGGTCATAGCACTATAGAACAACCCCATGCTGTATGGGTAAGACTTGCTGAATCTTTTTTTGAGTTTAGTTCCCTCCCCCTCCCAGATAGTAAAAGTTTCAAATTCACCAATAGCATCTATTACTACAACACACGCTTTATTGAATCCACTTGTATAGTATCCACCAGCGGCATGGCTAAGATGATGGTCGGTATATGTGATTGGTGCATCAATTTCATATCTAGCCATGTAAATATCAATATCATTATCACGGCGTTTCCAACCTTGCCCAGCCCATAATTGGCGTAGGGTTTTCTTAAAAGGTTGCTCATACCAGTACACACGGTCAGGATAGCCAAATCGTTTAGCATCGGCTACTAATTCTTTGCACAAGTCTCTGTCGTTCTTTTGACCGCTATAACGTTCACTATGACTGGCAAAAACTAGTTTTTCGTCAGCAAATACCGCCAGCGCCGCATCGTGGCTGTTTCCACTTATACCCCAACTGATCATTTGTAGATAAAAGGATCACGTTTCCGCAACTCTTCCAACCGTTTATTAAGTCTACGATTTTCCTGCCACATTCGCCAAGGCTTTAAAATAAAATTGATTATTCGTTGAACCATTTTTTTGCTCTTAGTTGTATCTTAAGATTACTTGTCTCTTTAGCTGACGCTATTAACCAAAGTGTTGCTAGTCGTCCTAATTTAATTACAGCATCATTAATATCTTTAACACCGTCGGGCCAATCGGGCATACTAACCGACCACCCGTACTCTAATGCCTGCTCTAGAGTTGCTTGTCCTGCTTTATCTCTATCTGGAACTAGTACAATTTCTTTACCTAGCTGTTTTAATAACCAGTTTTGACTGTCTTTAATTTCAGCACCTAACAGCGCACACCCATCAATACTTATTGCATCAAAGGGACCTTCAGCAACAATTACGAACTCGCGATCATCGTGTTGATTGTCTAAATTAAACACATAACCTGGTTGTTGTTCACTAATATATTTAGGGGTAGCGTCACCTATGGCACGAGCAGTATAACCAACTATTTCACCTTGATAATAAAATGGTATAATGACTCTATTGCTAAACCCTATTTTAGGAGTCCAATAGAAAGGATAATCTTCAGGAAAAAGTTTTCTATTCACTAGATATTCAAGAATAGGTATTAATTTTTCGGGAGGATTATCTAGTAACCCCGTGATGCCGGCACTGTCTATTGGCAACTCTCGATGATCAAACTTGGGGATAATACTACGAACTTCTGCTGTTGAGTTTTGATCTAGTCTTAATGCTTCTAATCGTAATTGATTTATAATATCGTCTGGAATGTTTAAGTTACGCATGAGCTTATTCATTTTTTGACTAATGTGTCTGCCTGGTTGCCACGAGCATTTGAACCCGCAGTTAAAACAGTGATAACTTACAGCATCACCTGCATTTACAATAAATCCACCGCGTTGCCGTTTGTCATCGCAACAAGGGGCGTTAAAACTTATCCAACCACTTGGAGTATGTTTTCGCTTTGTAGGTAGATAAGTTTGTAGTGTATCCGCAATTAGGCTCATAGCCTAATTATACTATGAAACAGTGACAGAAACAACCTTTCCGGGCCCAGTATCTGAGCCAAATCCGCCATAGGTGTTTATATAAGAACTCATTGTAGTAGTTGATGGCCACATCCAAGTTAATCGGAAATAGTTGGCTGTTCCAACTGTTTGGGTGATAGTAACAACACTTTCCGCTGACGTAGGCGTACCACTTGCTGTGTTATCAAAAATGGTAGTTTTTGTAGAATTTTGCCAACTGCCCACAGCTACAGTCATGTCAGTTGTGCTTTCTAAAAATACTGTGCCTAAAAATCCCGAGCTGATATCTACAGCAAAAGTTAAACTAGTTGTAGGTACAGCTTCATAGAATTTAGCAGGTATCGCCGAACTTCGATGTTGTACATTTCCAGCAAAATCAATTTCTCCTGTAAACGTATTGTACACTCCGCTGGCTCTAGTTTGGGGTGTTGCCCAACCAACCAATTCAAAAGTGCCTGTAGCTCCGAATCTACTGTCTGCATAGAGTAATGTAGTAACACCGTTAATGACAGCAGTTAAGCTGTAGGTTAAAAATTGATGTCCTAAACTAGCTAAGTCATTAGCTGGTATAGTCGCTGTGCATATTCCAGTTAGGGGAGTATTAGGAGTAACAGTATAAGGACTGTTAGTCAAGGCCTTACCTCCAGCGTCCATAACATTAAGACTAATACTTGATACAGTTGTTAAATCAATACGTTTCTGATCCGCATTCTTAATGTCGAATTCTATGACGTTAGGTACGCCTTTATAAATTTTCACTTGTCGTTGATACACGTTTTTATACTCCACAGTAAATCCTGCCAGATCAGCTGTAACAATGATTCTATTTGGATATAAATAACTTTGAACTTTTTGCATATGGCAGGAACCTTTAATAGTATTTATGGCAAAACTAAGAGACGAAATCGAACAAAATTTACCATTTATCAGCGTTATTAACTACGGCGAAGATGAGTATGTTGGCATCATTATAAACCAGGATCAATTTGTCACCAGCTTCTATGACTTAAATTCTATACGTAGTCCTGAAGAAAAAGCGGCTTTTTTACAAATAGGTGAAACTTGGTGGTGGGAGTCAAATCGACAGTTTCCTATTAATATATTTTGTCGAGATCAAATACGGCCTTTTGCCTATGCTATTAAAACATTCAACAGCAAAGATGCCCGCATTGTGTTAGGGCCTGTTGTAAATCTAATGAATTTAACACTTAAACGTGTCAAGCGTAAAAGTGTTCAGTTAGTCAGAAAAGTTAAGTAAATTTTCACAAATTAAATTCATCTGCACAACAATTACATGTGCGTAGGCAACAGCGTGTGCCTTTTTAAAATAATACTCATCCCCTTCCGGTTTCGTCCATATCTCGCTCATCACCGTAGTCCAGTCTTTCCCAATCAGATAACGTTTCGCTGGGCGAATCATAGCTAAAACTGCGGCCAACTGTTCTATCGAGGTAGGTTTGACCTGTCTCAAGATAGAACCATGCCCGTTGACGTGAAAGAGCTTGTTCACGAATTCGTCTTCTAGTAATAGATCCCATAAAGGCTCTGTCTCCAATAATTGTGTAAGATGTTGTTTATTTTTTACACCTTCATATACGCTGACATTTAAAAAATCTATCTTAAAATATCCTCTATCTTCAGCAGTTTTATAATCAATAGTACTTATTCCTGTAAGAGGATTATACGGAATAGCAGTACAGTATACTCCAGTATTGTGCTTTTTAGTAGTGCCATCTAGACTGGCATCGATATGTTTTAACACATCTAATGCACGAGTCCTATCGGCAAAATCTAGGTCAATATCTGGCATTATAAATCACTTTCCTTAACTACTTGCTTGACTAATTCTACATCGGCAGGTAATTTTTTAAATTTGTTTAACCAAAAAGGCACATCCATAACTACATTAATTGCCATCAGCTGTTCGTCATTAAATTTCTTTATCATAGTCTTACCGCTGGAACTATTCAATACTAACCACGGACTTATTTTACCATCTTTGATGTCAAATGTTGCACGACTTAGGCTTACATAATGAAAATAATGATTCCATTGTGCATTGTTATCGTTAGCCCATGCTAACATATGACTGATACTACGTTCTAATGCCACTTCAACTGGTTCACTCTTAATTAGATGCACTACATAGTCATCGTAAAGAGAATCTCTACACCAATGATCTAATTTAACTCCACTACGTACTACATAATCAATGAATTTGTCAGGATATAATGGATTGACATTGCTGACAAAACTGCCAAATTTTACAAAGGCATTGTAGTAAGGACTCTTGCTAAATTCTTCGTAGGTCTTTTCACCTTTAAGGTTCTGAGTCAGTTTATAAAATCGATTAAATGTATCAAACCCTAATATCACATGTTTTTCTGTACGAGCTAGATATCTACGTTTTTGTTCGCAAACATGTACGAACAGGGTTTTTTCTTGCATAAACCCTTTATTACAATGTTGACAGATATACGGTTGTTCAGCTAGCGCCATCATTTTAATTTCTTAGCAATCGTAGCTTCATCCATGCCATGCTTACGTGCTAGTTCTTTAATTTCCTTGTCTGTTGATATATCTGCTAGTAATTCTAATTCGTCATTTTTCTTACTAGGATATATTTCTTGTAAGAATTTTAACTTCTTACCACCAGCACCTTCTTTCTTCTTGTTACCTAACCATTGATGAAAGAAAGTAGCTTCACCATTCCAACTACACATGCACAACAACAACCATAACAGTTTAGGATGCTTTTGTAATAGTGACCAGTGTTTGTTGAAATATTCATTTACAGTAAGGACAAAATGTTCCTGTATTTCACGTTTTTGTCCTTGGACATTGCTGATATATCTATTGAGAATAAAGAATTCGCTCTTGAGACTTTTTTGCTGTTCGGGCGTCATTTCATCCCAAACGGCTCTGGCATTTAGATCAACAAATGCGATCTTTTCTTTAAGCTCAATTTTATCACTCATATTTTTCTTGACTCAGTTTATACAACATTTTAACACGATCTACGGCCTTTTGTAAAGCGGGATTGGTTTTTGCCGCCAGTCGAATTTTGATCCATTCGTTGTGATCATCTAATTCTTTTTGTCCGCCAGTTCGTACATCAAATCTTTTTGATTCTTCTGGGTCGTAATCCCAACCTATTGCCTGCCGAGTACTAGGATCGGCACCAAACTCTCTAGCATACGTGGTGTTACCGTCACGTTCGTATATGTATGTTACGCCGGGTTTAAGACTGCCCATTGTCTGCATCCTCCTTGGGTACAAGTCTAGCATCAAAAGCTACTACAGTTCTTTTTCCAGAACCTTTCCAGGGATAAACCATGTGCGGTACATGGCTTGGAAATAAGATCATAGTACTAGGAGTAGGCGCATATTTCCATGTATCATTCATGATAAATTTGCCAATGTCTTTAGTCTGCGGCAAACGAAATGCAATATGACCATCGCTAGGTGAACTGCCTTCTGCTAGCTCAGGAGCACTGATATAAATGTTTCCGCTAAGATTGCCCAACGGATGTGTGTGTATTTCTTGATACTGATCTGGGCCTTGTTGAATAGTCCAAATGCTCACTATAACTGGTTTCAGCATCTTGAGTTCTTCAGCGCCGCTTTGATCTGACACCAACTTTAAGTATCCGGTGCAGGCCTGTTCTAACCACTTGACCAACCAGCCTACATCGATTCCTAACTCATTAGGATAAACTTGTATCTGTTGGCCTCCACGAATACTAATCAACGGATTTTCGCTGTCGTTTAGTTCAGGGTGCCCGTGTAGGTCTTCTGTCAGGTTATATAACTTGCTGAATTCGATAGCTGGTACATCGTCAATGGCTATGATTGTTGGTTGAAAATAAGCTACTCTAAGTGTCATAATAATTTGTCCAATTGAATAATTTCACTTTGTCTTGATATTTCTTTAACAAAGTATGCACAGCTAGGTTTACTACCGTTACGTGTAGGTGTAGCTAACAACTGTCCGTTCTTCATTTTAGGAAAATACCATTTGACATCATTGTAGAAATTCACGATTTCTACCTTTTTAAATTCTACTCTAAATGAACTTAGTGGATTAAAACATAGTGCTTCAAATCCGCGATCATTTAAACTAGTCAGTGGTAGGATTTCAATATCACACCCACTTTGACTATCACCCACTGCTATACACCAGTCTATAGGCATAGTAACTTCGTCTTCTCCTATACGCAATACCATTGCAGGTGCATTGAAACTTTCTAAGAAAATCAATGGCATGAAAAAGAAATCTGGCTCTGCCGGATTGCTATTATCTAATACTGCAAACCTAGTATTTTCATCAACCTCATCTGGTAAATTGTTTAGAGAAAACGCTTGGTCTTCTAATGTTAAAATCTGCATACGTCTATTTTTGCCAGTCTATCTTTTCAATATTGAAAGGATACTTGGCTTCCTTGTAAAATTTCTTACGCTCAGTAAGATGTCTTTTTGCGTACTTACATGTAGATGTTAAATCCCATATTTGTACAAAATCTTTGTCTTCTGCTTTACGTATGCCACGACCGATTGATTGAATAACTCTTACGAAGGACTTACCGGGCTCCAAGAGAACCAGATTAAAAATCCTAGGTATATTGATACCAACAGCGGCGACACCGTATGTTGCAACAATGATTTTATTATCACTGGTTTTAATTTCGTCATACTCTTCCTTACGGGCTGTAGTTTTGACTTCGCCTGAAATAAACACTGCCTCTTCTAGTTCATTAATAATAAATTTGCCTGAATCAATTCTATTGACTAGAACTAATGTATTGCCTGTTTCTGATATTTTTTTGATTAATTTTGAGATATAGATCATCCTGTCTTCATCTGTGACAAGATATTTTAATTCTTCTGCGTATGAAGTGAATTCTGGTAAATCTATCATCTGTACCACATTCACGTGGCAATTTGATAGCACACCTTTTTCTTGTAATTCATGTGCTTTGATACCACCAACTACTGGACCAATTGAAGCAAATATGCTTTCGCTTTCAAATTTTTCCTTAGGAACTGTTCCAGTAAGTCCCCAACGAATTGCCGCATTACATAAATTTTGTGTGAGCAGATTTTTTAGAACTTCGGCTTTGGCCATGTGTACTTCGTCAACAATAACAGTCTTAACTCTATCGAGAAATTCTGCCAAAGTTACAATATCATGCTCATGATTTTTGCTTTTCTTATCTAAAATGTTCAAACTTTGCCAAGTACAGATTGTATGAGTTTTATTGAGATCTTTACGATCCCCATAATAAACTCCTACATCTAGACCTACATTGACAAAATCTTCTTCTGTTTGTTCTACTAATGATTTGTTAGGAACGATAGTGATAGTACGTCCTAAACTTTCGCATAATTGACTTAATGTTGCAGTGGTAATTGTTTTGCCTGCACCTGTTGCGATTTCCTGTAGGGCCTGAGGATTCTCTAAAAATGTATTGATTGCTTCAACTTGATAATCACGCAACATGATAGGCTGACCTTCTTGTTGGTGCCCTTTAGGCCATACTTTTCCTTGATCTGCCCAATAGGTTTCTGTTACAGGAGTGAATGATATTTTTGGCGTCAGTCTAAGATCTTCTATTTCATCAATAGAAATATTCATCTTACTCAGTATGCCCAATATAGTTTCTAACTGGTTAAGATAACCATTTCCGCCCAGTCCAAATAGACTAACCATTCCATCCCAACGACCTAATTTAAATGCCGGATGATACCGAGCATAAGGGATTTCATACTTAAATGTGTTGGCTAATTTTTTCCTTGCTTCTAATGGAAGGCCTTCTAATTTAATATTAACTTCATCTCGAATCACCAATTTTACTGTCATCTTAGAATGGTCCTAATGTCCATCATTACCGGTTCGTCTGCCCACTCGATAATTAAATCACAACAATTAGAGTATACACTAGTCTTGCCGTGACGTAAACCCATTTTGGTATCCAATGCAAGTACACTCATAGGACGCCAGGCATTTTTTAGGAAAAATTTCGGTATTTTTCCACTTTGTACAACTGCGATTTGAGTGTCTTTATCCAGTGCATTATTGTAACTTTTATTTTTAATCAGTTGATTAAATTCTTTACCAATTTCGCTGTTAGGCAATCTAAAGTAAATTCCCACTGATTTATCGACCTCATTTTTTTCCAGAAAATTCGACAAAATTTCCAGATTTTTTAGGATTTTTTCTTCGGTGGTATTTTCAAATACTACCAGCATAGGTAATCTTTTTAATTCAATGATGCTTTTAATAACTGCATCAAGATCGTGCAATTTTTTATCAACCCACAACTTTGTTTTAGATCGGTTGGCCATGTACTCGGTCAAATTTTCACCGGGATTTTTAGGATTTTCCACAAAATATTGGTACCGCATACTACGGTCATTAATGATGTTTTGATCAATACTAGTTTCAATACCTAAGTCTTCGGTTATGTAATGTTGAAAGTTTTTATTTTCAAAATTTGTAATTAAGAACTGATCACGTATTTCTTGCTCAGACCATGATTTTATGGTTTCATAGTGGTTTTTTACAATTTCGTCAATTTTAAAGCCCAATGGCAAAAGTGCATCAACTAATGCCACAATATTTTTCTCATTGAGCTCAGCAGTCCATATTTTAGTGTTGGCTGTTTGAATTAAATTTTCAACAGTCTTGGACAACGTGCTTAACACTTTACGTATTTGACCAGAAAATGTGAATTCTATGACCAACTCAGGTTCTGCTTCGGAATTATTTTGTATTTTTAGGTTTTTTACTTCTTCGACGTATCTAAACTCTTTTGACCATATAGGTGTAGTAATAGACATGGAAATTTTTTCAGAAAATTTCTCTAATTTTTTTGAATTTTCTTGAAGAATTTTAATCAACAGTCGACCTTGATTCTTTGTAATGTAAAATGGTCGAGTTATTGCTGTTGATAGACTTATTAAGGTATCATAGTCACGTCTTGGTAACAAGCCCTTGGCATAATCGTCGGGTTCTTGCAAGATTTCAAATAATAAATTATCAATAGTAGTCATGTTAGTAAGTGTACACTGACAAAGGTCAAAGGTCAACCAGTTAGAAAAAAATAGGCCTCAATATTATTTAAGGCCTATGGGATACCTTTTGGGTAAATTGATTATAATGTTGCGTCTTCCATACCTGCAACACGTAATTTGATAATATTACTTAATTGCCATTGTTTGATGTCTAGACCTTTAGTAATACCTAGCCACTTGTTGCGTAGCAAGGCAAATTCGTTGATAATTTTTTCAAAATCAACGACATCTGCCTCACCTTCAACAAATTTTTCACAATCTCGACTACTAAGAGCACGTTGATAGTTTTCTAAGTACTTGCGAAAGTGTTGACTTTTGAGTCGTCGTAGTTCAATGTTAAGGTATTCTAGGATAGCTTCAATTTCTTGCAATTGACTAAATCTTTGCTCGACAATACCAGGCATACCGGCTGATGCTTTTTCAATATTACCATGTACTTTGACCTCTAGTCGAGCTTCTTCTAGTTGATCATTATAATATTGAACAGCATCGGGGATATAACTGATATCCTTGGCTATCTTAGTATACCACATTAAAACTCCAATTCGTTAATGTCGTCATCTTCGCCGTCTGCATCGTCAAGATAGTATTCAATAGCGGCATCTAATGTAGCATCAACTCCGGCAGCACCTTGTAGTGTACGATCACCGACACCAAAATCTGCTAGCAAGTCAATGTAACGTTCAGCCACTACATCGATTTGTTTCTTGTCGATATAGTCAGCAAACAGTAACCAAACATCACCAATTTGTGTTTCATTCAACATTCTCTTCTGTCTCCTCTGGAATGATAGTTGTTTCAGCTTTGATATGGTATTTTGCCATAATCATATCTAATTTATCATCTTTCCATTCTTTTCGGTAGAATTTGAATTCCTCACCTGTCTCTGGATCAACCCACTTGAGTCTGTTGCCTTCTTGTTTTAACAGGCCTTGTTTCTCAAGCATATCAACCATACCACTGTAAGGATTCATACCTGTTTCGTATGGAATCTTAATTTGTACAGTTTCAAAAGGTTTAGCATAACGAGTTTTCATGATCTTGCAAGCGGCACGGATACCGTTTACTTCTGAAACCTTGTTACCATCTTCGTCTTCTTTCAACTTCAATTTTTTCATCGCAACAACAATACTAGATGCATAGACAAAACCTTGTCCGCCACTAATCTTGTCATCTGGATCAAACATGTCTTGACTTGCGTATGTGTGATTTGTCGCTACAAGACCAACATTGTAGTTACCAAACATGTTTACACAGTTGCGAACAAGTGCCGTTAATGCTTTGGGTTTACGGCCCATATCACCTTTCAAATCACCCGCCTCAAACTGATTTACGTCAGTTGGAGTCAAGAGCATACCAAGGCTGTCTATGACAAAGAGGACCTTCGGACGGTCAGTCATTTCCTTGTACTCTTTCATAAACTCGTTGATAGTCTTAGCAACGTCATCGATCATTGCCATGTTGAGTTTAAGCAGTTTATCTTCGCTAGTGTCTACACCTAAATCATGCAACCACTTTTCATCAAGTGCGTTTTCGCTATCAATCAAGATAACATAGATGCCTTGTTGTTGTGCATTACGGATAAGATTTCCTGAACAGATAAAACTCTTACCTGCACCAGATTCTCCAGCAAATACAGTAACTTTGCCTAGCGGAACACCTTTGTGGAAATCTCCACTGATTAGATAGTTAAGCGTATAATTGCCAGTACTGATCCAATCTGTTGGATCATTAAATCCAACTCCTAGACCATCAATGCTTTTGGTCAAGGTCTTTCTAAATTTTGATAAATCAAAGGCTTTTGTAGCCATAAGTTAATTCTCCTGAATGATGTAAGGGGACCGAAGTCCCCCTGTGCTTATTGCTTTTGACGATTGCGAATCATTGCCAAGATATCTTGGGCACGACTATCGCCACCTGCCGATTCAGTAGTTGTTTCAGCTTTTGGAGCTGATTTTGCTACTGGTGCTGGTGCTTCATCTTCATCAATGTCATCTACCGGAGCACTTGCTTTTGGTGTTGATTTAACAGGATCACCCGTATTCTGGCTCATGCCAGCTGGTTTGAAATATTGACCCCATTTTTCCATGTCATATGGCTCACCGTCAACTGAAGCTTCAAACATTTCTTTCATAACTTTCAATTCAACTTCGCCTGGCTTCTTAGGTAAAAAGTCTGACAAGTTAAACAAGCCATGTTGTTTGATAGCGGCATTTTCAGCATCACTTAATGGACGCTCACGACGTGCCCAACTAGATGTTGAGTAGTCGGCATAGCCGCCTTTGCTACCTTTCTTCATACGATAGTCTAGACCATGTACATAGTCTGTTGGCAAATCTTCCAACTCTGGATCGACAAGTGCCGCACGAATTGAAGTAAAGATTTGAGGACCAATAATGAATCTACGGATTGGATTTTCTGGCAAGTCTTTTTCGCCTAGTCCGTCTTCTACAACAAAACCTTGGAAAATATAACTGCGTTTCTTCCAGTACTTACGACCCATATCTTCTAATGCAGGGTCTTTAAACCAACCGCGCACTTCTGATAAAATTGGGCAAGTGTCGCCATACATTTCTACGCATGGAACTTGTACTGTGATATTTTTGCTTTCAGATTCGCCTTTGACGCCTGCAAAGGGAAGTTTGATCATTGCACGTTCAACCCAGAAAAATGTGTTGTCTGAATTGCCGTCTGGTAAAAATCGTAGAACCGATTCTCCACCTTCTTTGAGATTCCAAAACGGATAAATTGAATTATCTCCGCCTGTACGTTCTCCAGAACCTTTTGATTCCGATGCCTTAAGTTTTGCTCTGATTTCTGCTAAAGTTGCCATAATTATTCTCCTATTAATAGCCTTTTATTTTTTAGTTTGCCTGTATTTCTTTTATCACCTGACAAAAGAAAAAGTGCATACATGTTATTGTACGCACTTTTATTTAGTATTACAAGAGAAATCTTGTCTAAAATGTGAGTATTTTACTCAATCATTTGCCTCGTACCAAACTGATAATTCTAGCTAGAGAATCATCAGTTTTGAATGTAACACCAGTTGATTCTTTAACCGGACTAGGTTGAGCCGTGGATTTCGCATTACTGTCTGGATAGCTGATCATGCCAGTTTTAGGATCCATGTATGCGCCTTCTTTATCTCCTGGTACCGGAATTAAACCTGGATATTTTGATGGTGCTGGTTGTCCATTAGGCTGGGCATACAAACCGCTGGCCGTCTGGTCTTTATAGTCTTGTTGTATGCGGGCTTTTGTTCCATCAGCTTCAGCTTTAGCATTTAATGCCGCTAGTCTTGCCGCATTTTGTTCAGGAGTCTCACCTGCGTATTTGTCAGGAGTAGCTATATATTTTACATTTCCGCCTGTTGGTACACTTCGAGTAGTGGCGGGTGCCGCCGACTTGGCCTTCATTTCCTGTTCTCTTCTTCTTCGGAACTCAAACTCTTCTTCTTCGGAAGCTTCAACCAGTGTTGTGAGTTTTTCTAAAATATCTCTCATTTATTGAGTTCCTTGTTTCTTAAGCCATTCTTGATAACGAGCTTCTTTAGCGGGATCTGAATATGGTTGAACAGATTGTGCTGAACTTTGTGGAGCTGCCGCAGGTGCTGCCGGAGCTGCCGCAGGTGCTGCCGTAGGAGCTGGTTTTGCTTGGTTCGGAGCTGCCGCAGGAGCTGGTTTTTCTTGGTTCTGAGCCGCCGGTGCCGCGGCTCCTGGAGGATTAACCTTTTGACCAGGATAAATCAAGTCAGGATTTTTTTGGAACTGTGGATTAGCTTTTAGTAATTCAGGAAGGGTCGTACCCATTTGTTTAGCAATTTTAGTTAAGTTATCACCTTTAACCACAGTGTATGGCTCAGGTGCTGCCGGAGCTGCCGGAGCTGCCGCAGGAGCTTCAGGTGCTGCCGCTTGAGGCATCATCTCCCATTTTTGTGTTTGTGGATTAATTTTAGCAAGTTTATTACCAGCATCATCGATAGCGTAGGTTACACCACCTTCTTCAGTACTGCCGGTAGACCCCGGAACCATTTGTTCACGGTTTTGTACTAGCGCCATATTTGCACCAGCGGCCGAGTTTTTGGCAGCGTCTTGTGTACGTACATCATCGCGTGAAGTTCCATCTCCATACCCGCGGCCATTAAACCATGAGCTAGGACTTAATAAGTTCCACTCGTCAACCTTCTGGTCTTCAGCAATTAGCTTTTCTTTTAATCGAGCGGCTTGTGCTTTTAATTCACTTTCAGTAATAAATTTCTTTGCCATTTTAGCTTCCTATTTTACTTAGAATTCCCTTCATAAGTTCTGCAGGATTCATTTGTCCTCCTGGGAACTGAACTGTTTGATCAGGCGCTTGACCTTGCACTTTTTGTAACTGTTGACCGATCATTTGTTTGCCTTGATCTGCAAGTTGTTTCTGTGCTTCCGGATCATTTTGCAGTGCTTGTAGTTGCGACATTAGAGCATTTAAATCAAATTGAGCCTGTTGCTCTTCATCCATTGCGCCTTTTACACCTGCTAGCTTTTTAATATGTCCTAATTCACCGTGACCATGGCTTCCAGTGCTAGGATCCATCTTTTCGATGATTTCTATAACTTTCTTAACGTGTTCTGGCTGTGCATGTGGAAACTCTCCATCTTTGAATCCTTTTAATACACGAATCTTTGCACGAGTTCCGCCTACTGTAAAATTCTTCTCTTTTGGATTCCAGAAACCTGCAATTGACTTTAGTATGTCATGCGTTGGATCGCCATGCGGTTCGTGGTCTTGCATACTCATACCACATTCTTCCATAGCTTCGCCTAGAGTCATTACACGATAGCCAAAATCAAGTTTTGTATCTAGTGTTGCACCTGCTTCTAATACTCGAATTAGTTTGGCTTTAAGTCTAGCAGTGCCTTCAGCTACAGGAGCTGGTGCGCCCGCAGGAGGAGCTGGGGGAGCTGGCGGAGGAGCTGTAGCATCAGGTGCTGGATTTGGAACAGCTTCTGGTGGCGGAGTTGTAGCATCAGGTGCTGGAGGAGTTTCAGCAGAAACTTCGTCTTCGCCGCCTACTTCGTCATCACCACCGTGGAAATTAATTTGTGTAACTGCACGAGCTAGATCTTCGTTGTCATGAGACATATTAACTAGTTCTGCTTCAATTGCCGCTCTAGCATCAAGATCTGGATCAATATCTTTCATCTTTTCTAAAAATTCATTGTCTGGAATTAGATCTTTTAATGTATCAATAATATTGATACCAGCTACGCCGCCTTTAAGTTCTGACTTAAAAATATCATTTAATTGCTGTACTGCGGCATCTCTTGTAGTTTCATTTTGATCAAAAATACCTTGTCCAGATTCACTAGATTCATCTTCATTAACAATACTATCTAAGAAATTTTCAAATGCATCTTCTGGATTACCAATAGATTCACCTACTACTTTTTCGCGCATTAAAGTGATAGCATGCCATAACTCATTGACTAGTGTATTTGCAAAATTTTTGGGCAATGGGGCGCCACGTTGAGATTGTTGTGCAACGGCACGAATATTTCCTAATATTTCAAACGCTTCGCGTGATCCATCCTTAATACGACTCATCACAGCCCAAAGTTCAGTTTCTAAATGGCTTGCATAACCTGCTGGAAATTGTGCCTGGCCTAGTTCTACTTGTTTTGCTAGCGCACGGATTTCTCCTAGCTTGTCTTCAGCCATCTTTTCTACTTCACGACTGAGTCGTCCAACAGTTGCAGTATTTCCTTTATACCAAATATCATTTTGAGCCGTTTTACTAGCACCGAGTTCAGCATCTTTAGCCAACGGTTTTACTAAATCCTTTCCAAGTTCTTTTTCTATTGGATTCATTTCACTTAGTAAATCATCTGGGTTTAATTCCTTAACTGGAATAGAGCTTTCGTCGACTAGACGGAAGATGTAGGGAAATGCTGTTTTTAATTCTTCGTTAAATGTACGGATTGTTAGACGATCAATCCAATCACTCATGATCTCTTCTGGGATCATCTGTTCTTCGCGATCTTCAAATGATTCGGCAAACTGTTCGTAATAAGCAGGACGTTGTAGCCCTTGTACTTCTTTTTTAATTTCTTCAATGCGTTCCATTACCTTGTTAGTAATGTCTCCCATAGCTTCACTTAGTGCTTCGTTGCGACCAACATAGCCTTTAAACTTACGTAGTTGTGCTAGTTCTTCACTTAGACTAGTAATATGTTTACCAATTGAATCATATGGAATACCACCGTGCTTTAAGTGTTCGGCCATTGCACGAGCACCACTTAAATGTTTGAATGGATATTTGAAACGTTCACCTTGACTGTTTTCTACATAAATGCTTTCAATGTGCATTGTACGTCCAGCGGCAAGATCTGGATTTACTGGTTGGCTATGTTTGATGATTAGTGTAGCTTCTCCTAGATCTTGATAACTCATTCTTGCTGTTCCATACAGCCTATTTTCCATAATTGGTTCCATCGGTGTTTCTTCCTTAGCTTTTGCTTGAAAAGTATAATCGCGTTTGTCTAGATTATTTTTTCCAATATTCTGCACATCAAAATTTAATAAACGATCTTTGGCAAATTGTCTAAAACTACGAATAAATTTATAAGCGCCTGGATGTTTACGATCAGCTAGGTTTCCGCTGATTTGTACAACAACTCCGTCATCTTCATCTAGTGTAATTGCAATAGTGCCTAAACTACGACCATTATCTTTGTATTCAAACTCAAAAAAACGGGCCTTGGGAATATCTTCTTTTTTGCTTAAAACTTCAGCGTGTTCATCACCGATTTTAATGTCAGAAAAGCGAGTCTGTATCTTTCCATACAGCTCCTTGGCAATTTTATTTAAGTTTGATTTCATCTTATATTTATCACATGCCCGTAGAGATGTATATAGGCAGTGGTAGCTCTAGTTCTTCGTTATTTTCCCAGTCGCTGGTCACTTTTAGGTTCTCAAATACTTTAGGATCCCATTCTGCCAGCACTACACTCATGCGTACTATTAATAATAGGGACGAAACTAGGTCATCGTGCTGTCCTACTTTGGCCTTAAATGTTGTACCAGCCGCAATATAGGTTTTTAACTCGCTTAATAGCGGACGACTGTGTATTTTCAACTTTTCTTCTTCGATTAAAAACTTGATCTTAGCACAGGCTGATATTTTATTACCAAATGTAGTGTTAAAACCTTTACGGAATTTACGAACATGTCCTTTGCGGGCAGGTTCACTTAAAAACAATCCAGGGAAAGTTTCTTCACCCAGATTATTAATAACTACTAGAGCACTTTCGCCTACAGTATTGTTTTCTACTGACCAGTAGATTTGATCATAAGTTTCACCGCCTAGCTCGTCTGAGATATATTTTAACACATCACGGAATATTTTAACTTGCCCTTGTATAGGCGTAATATTATGCTGCCATTCTGCTACCTGTTCAAAATTAGGCAATTCAAATACTTCAATAGCGCCAAAGTCTCCCCCGGTTCCTAGACTAGGATCTAAGGCCGCAACATACAGATGTCCGGGCGTAGGTTTCTTATACCAACGCACTTGACCCATCTTAAACAGTGGTTCTCTGCCCACTAGTTCTGCTAGTTTCAATGAACTAATAAGAGTTTCGTCATAGACCAAGAACTCGCAACCATACTCACGACGGAAACGCTCTTCACCGATGCGGCCCATCTCAACTTTACGCCATTCGTCATCTCGGTCTGGGTGTTCATTCCATTCTGCACGGAATCCGTGGAATCCATTGCGACCTAATCCATCGTCTTTAGTGTTGCCATGTTCGTCGAACAGGTCTTGTGATTCTTTCCAAATAATAGCAAATTCATCTTCGTCACTGTTAGGAGTTGATGTAATAATTGCTCGACCACCAGTTGCTAGTGTTGGGCTGATCGAGGTCCAAAACTCTGTTGCAATATTAGGTTGAACGAACGCAAACTCGTCACAGTATAATAAGGATATTGACATACCACGACCAGTATTACCGGTAGTAGTAGCTGATACAATTCTTGATCCGTTATCAAAATCTATACTCCCTTTGTTATAACTTACAACACCTGCTCGTGAAAAATCAGGACATAGTTCGTATCCATAGCGTATACGTTGCATAATTTCCTGTGCGCCTGTGTATTTGTGTGCGGCCACTAGAATAGTTTGATCTGGGTGGAACATGGCATACCATAATAAGTACGCACTTGCACAAGTTGTCTTACCACTTTGACGTGGTAGCATATTAATATTGAATCGATAATCGTGATAACTGTGTAGAAGTCTTATTTGATAATCATAAGGTTCAAATAATACCTTGCCCCTAACCGGATGTTGGATGTGAAAGAAGTTTTTAGCAAAGTGTATGTATCCATTGGTGGGATCAGAGCACAACAGCAAGTCCTGTACTTGTTGCTCAGTAAATTTTTCTTTGCTATGCGCCTTTTTGGTTAAGACGCCGTCTAATGATTTTGCCATAACATTATTTACATAAAAAAATAGACCCCGAAGGGTCTATTTGGCACCTTGGACAGGGTGCTAACTGCGACGAATCTTATCTTTCCATACGAGCGTTGTATTCATCTCTCATAGCTTCTTTACGATCTTGGTAACGTTTGTAACGTGCTTTATCAGCATCAGTTGCGCCTTCTTTTTCAGCGGCAGCTTTTAATGTATCGTGAGTATGTTTGTCCATTTTACGACGATGTTCTGCGCTTGCCGAGTTGGGATTATAGGCTTCATCGTACTTGTTATATTTGTCACGGACTTTGTCTAAATCTTTGCCTTCTTTACCAGCTTTGGCTAGAGCTTTCATTCCGTCCTTACCGTACTTCATAACGCCTTTAGCGGCACGACTCATTGTTCGCTTGTCGCCTTCTGCTTCTTTAATTGAATCATATAGACTTTGTAGTCTTTCAACTAGGCCTTCTTGTAATGGATTTTCACCGCCATTAACTTTTAGACGTTTAACATCGCCCTTGCTTAATAGATCATCGCCGTGACGTGTAATTGTATCAACGTTATAGGTTACACGATGTGGACGGTTTTGTATATCATGTTCTTTGTCATCGTCAACATCATGACCAATTACAGTTTGCTCGCTACCTTCGCCTGCAACTGTCTCGTCACCTGCACCACCAGCGATACTGGTTTCTGGATCAGCTGATAATAAATCATCTAACACTTTAATTTCTGGTTCAGCAGTGTGCGCTGGGCTTGTCATTGGTGCTGTACCATGTTCTGCACCTTTTTCAATATTGCGTAAAATGTCCATTAGGTCTTTGATGCCGCCGGCTCCTTGACCATTCATGTTAACGCTCATTGATACATTGTCCTGTTGTGATGGAGCATGTTGTATCATAGCTGTTGGCATAGGCATCTCGCCGCACTCTTCTACAGGCGGTGTACCGTCAATTTGTAATTGTGCTGGACTTTCTTCGATGCTACGTAAGCGTTCTGCAAGATCTCTAAAGTTCATATTATTTTCCTTTTGCCTTGGCCGGAACTTCTAGACTATTATGTCTACTAGCTGACCATGCATTTAGTTTAGTTTTATTAGTGCCGACTGGGCTAGTCATACCTGACTTGTCAGCAGTTCGGCTTTGTTCTGCTTGTTCAGTTTCTCTTACAGTAGCAGGAAATAGTTGATCATTAATACCTTCAATTTTTTCTAATTGTAGTTTATTCTTTTCTAATTCTTTCAGGAAAGTCATGGCATGTTTTACACCAACTTTGTCTTGATTATCGCTAGGTTCATAAGGTGTACCAACAAGAGCTTTACCTGTAACTTCATCATACTCGTGATTAATTTCAATTTCACGCTCTTCCCATTCGTTGCGTACACGGATTTCATTTAATGGTTTGCCAATGACATGTGAAAGTTTATCTTGTACTTGTTTACTAGTTGCTGGATATTTTGTTGTAACATCAAAAATTGTCACTTCAATATTTTTGTGCTCTGGAAATTCATGTTGGTTAACTGTGATTGGAGTTGTTTTACCTGAACTTACTGAACTTACATCAAACTGTGCTAGTCCTGATTCGATAACTTTTTTACAATCTTTAGGGCAAGTGCCCGCAATTTTTACCTTGAAAGTGTATACTTTCTGGCTTTCCATTAAATATTCTTTGTACGATTTCATAGTCAATTCCTGATGTAGTATTTATTTCAAGTTCTTTAATTTTTCTAACAAACTATTGCGATCAGTAATAATAACTCCATCGCCTTGTAGTGTAACTCCCTCATCTGCTGAGTTAGCTTCTTGGTCTAATTTCTGCTTTTTCAACTGTAAATCAATCATTTTTAACTTTTTATCTAGTTTAGCAGTCTTAGCTTGAATGGCATTGCCCAGCATACTAGCGGCTACTTCAAATAGACGTCCGCTGTATCGTGCTTCAACATTCATACCTAGATCCATGATGTCTTCATAGGCTTCTGTAGCACGTTTAGCTAGATCATCTAGCTCGCTATCTGCCATATCTCCCAGTCCTTTTACAGCGGGTAGTGCGGCAGCAATTTTGTCAAATTCGCTAATGTCGCGCAATAACGGTTGTGCGGCCGGCAGGGCCTCTGCTCGTTTTTTATCATCCTGTTTGACAATTTTCTTGCTTTCAGGTAAGTTTAAAAGTTCTTCAAGTTTTTTAGTCATACTATTACTTATGCCTAGGTTTGGCTGAATAAATCATTTTCGTTGACTACACGGAATTTCAAACCCTGCTGTCTGCACCAAAGATTAGCGGCAGCCCACTTGGCTTGATTTTTTATGTACTGTGCTTGATTGTATTTGTTTTTGCCTACACGTTCTAGAATAGTTTGACTAGCTGGTTTAATTTCTATTAGTTCAGTTAGTACCTGTCCAAATTTATCTCTATACTGTATAAAGAAATCTGGCACATAGACTGTTTGCTTGCCGGTGAGTGGATCTCTGTAGGGTATTTGTACAGCTTCGCTAGCCCAACTGGCTACATTTACGTTGGTGTCGCAAAAATTCATGAAACTCCATTCCCATGATGATCTGTACGTGGGAATCTTAGTACCTACATACTTTTCTGGGTGTTTCATATTAAATTTACCTTGGGCAAATTTAGCCATATTACACCAAAATGTTACGTGATTCGTAGAGATTAATTACAGGTGCTACACGATATCCTAATAGGCTTGTCTTTTCTCTATAGGCATTAAGTACTTGAGCGACCACTTGACTAAGCTGTACATCAGTTAATGACTTCATGGTGTCAAGCAGTTGAAACACATTAACATTGTCAATGCGAGCTTGATTTAGTAATACTATAGCAGTACTACGAGCACTTTCAATGTCAAAACCACGTTTGACAAAAAATGCTATAGTGGCATCAATTTCACCTGCGGGGAAGCTCAGCTGATTGACAAAAAATTTATCAAAAAATTGTTTAGTATCTGGAGGAGATGATGGAGCTCCTCCCGGTAAATTACTAGCCACCTCCACCTCCTAATATTAATGATTGAGCATTGTTGACACTATTAGCGGCATTTGCGGCCGCTGGAAATATAGTATTTTGTATGCCGCCAGCTCCTGGACTAACTGACGGTGTTAATAATCCTGGAGTAACTGCTGTAGCAGTCTGTTGTGTATTTTGATAAGCATTGTTTGTTGTCACTAGATTAGACAAAAACGAACTGGCGTTATTAGTAAGGTTAGTGTTATTGACAAGAGACGGTGTTACTTTAACCGGATCTTTCTGTCCTTGCAGAGGGCTTAGAGTCTGATCATAATGCTCTTGACCAAAACCAATTGGATCTCCTTGTGTTACATTACCAAAGTCATAGCTGACAGCTTCATAGCTGACAGTCATTTGAAAATCGTGAGTGTCTTTGCTAGCATAGTCTACCAGTGAATGATCCCACGACTTGATTATAGGATTATAAAGAGTATAGCTGACATATTCGTGTCGGGCCATTTGATAGATTTTTATATAGCTAAAGAATGGTTGAGTACTGCCGTTGTCTAGACCGTATGGATTATTAATATAATCATAGCTTCTAGTAGCATTTCTATTGTAAGCACCCGGAGATGTCGCACTAGTGCTGTCTGCAAAATAGTAACTGTAATAATTTTGCCACAAGTTGTTGATCAAACTCATGTTGTCGTCATGAAGTTTAATTGTAATATCTTCGTACTTGTGAAATGTTTGTATTTGTTTTTTACGGTTATATTGATTAACTTGATCAACAGTAACAGTAAATTTTGGCAAGGCAACACTTTTTACTAACATGCCTATTTCGTTACCATAACGTTGTACTAGATCTAGTGTTTTAACTGTGCCTGTGTTAATACCAAAAGCTACATGGAATAAAAAATTAAATTTAGGAGCGAGACGAAACTGATCGTCTACAAATAGACGAGCCGCATGTTGTTGGTCTCGCAACAGAACATTAGTGCTATTATTTAATTGACTGTTAAGTGTGAATGCCATACAGTATTTATCGAATGAATTAACTGGTCAGTTAATGGCAACCTAATAAAAAACCCGCCTAAGCGGGTTTTTATTAACCACCACCGTTGGTTTGTGTACCGCCAGCACCAGTTGCCATAGTGCCACGTGTTTGTGTAAATCCTTGTGCGCCCATTCCGCCAGCTGGAATAATCTGCTGTGCGTTGTCATATTGAATACCTAGGGTAATCATTTGTACATCTGCACCTGCATATTTTAACGCTTCGTAGTTGGTGTCGGCTAGATAGCAACCATATAGTTCCCACTCTTCTAGTACATTAACACCTTCAGCACCGTTACCGCCGTCTAACATTTCGATACGCATCAAGAACTTGTAGTCGCCGCCTGAAGCCGCACTGCTTTGTTCAAAGAAGTCGAATTGTTTCTGATTCTGTTCGCCAACTAACTTAGTAACAGCGTTGGTAACGTCATCACGTAGTTTGACAGTTAGTTTCTGCCATGTTGGTTTGCCAGCATAGTGAATTTTACTGTTGTAAACTTCAATAGTCTTGTCTTCAAACTGTACGTTTGGACGAGCGGCTTCTGATACTTGCTTGGTTAATTCAACAGTTTGACCGCTAACACCAAAGTTTTCAAAGCTAATTCTAAAACGATAGCTTAGTTTTGGCATCAACAAGCCCTGCGTTGCAGAGCTTTGATTGCTAGCTAGTGGTACTGTAAATCTTGATAAACTTGCGATTGACATTTAATATTCTCCTAATTATACGCCGCCTAGGCCTTTAATTGCTCCAGTATTTTTCAAACGCAATGGAATGTAAATGAATTCCACTGCCTTAACTGGTTCAATCGCAATATCTAGGTATAGCTCACTGCGATCTATTCTTGCAGGTGTGTTGTTACTTGTATCACAAACTACTAAGAAGTCATAGATAGCACGTTGACCTACTAGTTCTAGCAATAGCTGTTCTGCTGCCTGTTTAATTTGGTTACGTGTAATTGTATCGTTTGGTTCAAAGATGTATGGTTTAGCCAATAAATCTAGCTGACGACGTAGATACACTACTAAACGTGCCACGTTGATACGATCTAAACTGCTAGCTGTTAGCTGACGAGTGTATTGACCGTAAGCAACTAAACCAGTTCCTGTTAGATATGTTACTGGATTAACATGTACACCTGCTAGTGTATCACGTTGTCCTGTGTTCAGTGCTACAGCCGTAAATTCTCCGGTAGCTGTGTCAACATAACCTGTTGAACTTGCATTTGTAACACCACCACGACGTGTACCAGCTGGTGCAAACCATGGATAAGAAACATTGTCGCTTAATGCGATTGTACGTAGCATCATATGGCTTGGCGGAACAACAATGTTGTTACCTAATAAGTCAGTTGTATAACCCCATGGATAGTAAACACCCAAGTATGGATCTGTAGTTACTAGTCCTACATCACCGTTGTCTGGTGCAAGGTTAACGTTGTTACCCCAATTACTTAATGTTGTAGCATCAGGTGTTAAACGTGCTGGTGTGTCACCGACTACAAATGTAGTTAATCCACGATCATAGTTTAGGTTCACTAGTGGTTGAATCATTTCTGGGTAACCTGGGCAAGCCATCAAGTTAAACACACGTGATTCTGTGTCACGGATTTGTTGATTGCTGTTGGCCAGTGCTTCTAGTGCTGACAATACAACTGCACGTTGAGCATGGCGGCCAAACTGTCCTTCGCCTTGATAATCATTTGGAGCTTGTGAAACCCAACGATCAGCAAAGTAGCTGGTCATTACTTCGTTGTTATAAATTGTGTTGCGTAAGGTTGTGTTAATGTAACCACTTACATATTTCTTAACATTATAGCTTGAACGACGTAGATTCCACAACAATGTTCCTTTTGGATACAGTGCTGGACTTGGGCAGTCTGGATCTACAAAGTTTGAAGTTAATAGTGCAACGATTGAACCAGCTGTGCCTGATGTTGCACCACTTGTTCCCCAACGTGCATCGGCAAATATAATGCCGTTTTCGCTAGTATGGTCAGTGTTGTCAATCAGTACCCATTGTTTAGTCAAGTAATTATACTTGTAGATTGTTGGGAAATCATCTAAGTTAGCTGTGCTGATCCATATATCACCGTTGGCCAATGCAGTTCCACCGCTTTGTGTTGTAGGCTGTGATGCTGAAACGATTGGACCATTTGGATCTGTTGTTGAACCACCTGCTTGGTTTTGTGTATAGTTTAGATATCCAACCCAACTTGTTCCGTTGTTGACCATAATATCAACATCAGTAACTGCTGAATCATACCAATATGTACCGTTTGCAGGAATCGCTGTCGGGGCACTTGCCGATGCTGTGTAGAAACTTGCACCTGAAATTGTTGGACTCCATAAGCTAGCTACATAAGCATTGGCAGTACCTGCTGGGTTAGAGAAGAAGTTAGCTGTTGTACCTACTGCAAACAGTTTGCTGATTGGCAAATTAGTACCGTCTACAAAACGCATTTCGCCGCCGTCATTATGAATAATTGTAATTGAATTATTAGTGTTTAGGCTAGCTTGAACATTAGTAAATCCTGCGGCATTGATAGCTGTTAACAGTGCCTGTGCATCAGCACTAGTGCCTGCGGCTGTAAATGAAACTGTTAGTGGTGTGCCCATTGCGGCTTGACCAACATAACTTTCACTTAGGGTGAATGTGTTAGTTCCTGATGTAAATGTACTAGTACCAATAATGTTTGACACTAGGGTTGTATAGCCTACACCAGTACGGATGTAGAGTTTGAAGTTAGTTAATGACGAAGCCGCTTCGCCGTCGTTATACTTGGCATATACTGTACCAATTGGCAAGTTAATACCACCACCTGTTGGATCTAGGTAGTAGTTAGCTGAACTGCCGTTTTGGTAAACGCCAACTGTTTGTGCTTGGAACGCTGTAGCAGCCGCATTGTATTTTTGTACAATAAAGTCTGCGCCTAGGTTAGCAGTAGTTGTTTTCAACCATAGGCTACCTGTTGGAGCACCGTTAACTGATGCTGTAACGTCTGTGATCTTGAATAGTGGAACACTTGTATGTGCGCTGATCTGTAGCTGTGGAGCTAGATAAATCCAGCTGGTTGCTGACAAGTTTGAACCTTGATTTAGACCAACTTTGGCAACTGTTGTACCGCTGATTGTGATCGCACCTGGATATGTAGGATTGTTTGTGTTAGTACCATTGCTGTACAACACTAGATAATTGTTAATCACAGCTGAAGTAATACCAGCTGAAGTCAATGTTGAGTTACTGTTAATTGCTGTGTTCAACCCAGCTAGGTTAGTAACACCAGTAATACTTGTTCCGTTAATAACAATGCTATCACCGCTTAATAGTGTTGGACTTGCAACTGTACCTGTTGCTGTTGGCCAACTTGCGGCCCAAGAACTTGTACCAACTTCAACCCATGTACCAGCTGGAGTGCTAGTAAGAGGTTTCTTGAACCATAGTTTTAATAGTGTAGTTGTGGCAACGATAACATACTGACCAATAGTACCATAGCTCGCTAGTGGAGTGCCACCGCTTACTAGTGTTGAATCAGTGATAACTGTTACGTTTTGTACACCAAATTGTTGTCCGCCTGTTGTAGTTGCGGCATTCTGATTCCACTGGAATACACCCCATTTTGTATCGGTTGTATCTAACCAATATGTACCATCTGCTGGAGGACTTGTTGGAGCTGTAGCTGAAGCAGTTAGGCCAGCTAGGTCGATGTCAGCACGTACAACGTATGCACGATTTGAAACTCCCAAGAAACTATAGGCAGCTTCTAGACCATATTCATTTTGTTCGCCTGCATGAATTGGGTTATTGCTAGAATCTGTATAGAACGTTGGAACACCAAATGTGTCGCTTAGATCTTTCTGACTTGTTAGCAAGTATACAGTACCTGCGTTGGCTTTTAGTGTACCAGGTGCTGTACCTGTTCCTGCGCCATTTTGTTTGTTTTGTGCCGAAGCAACGATGAATAAGGGTACGGTTCCTGCGGCAGCGGGTGTATAGAAACTTTCGTCTATAACGGTTACGCTTACGCCTGGTGAACTTAATTGAGCCATTGTGTTATCTCCATGATGACATACTGTTAATGTATTTATGGCATTTGGATAATTTGTAGCTGTAATAACCCTATAAAAAGGCCGCAAAAAGGCTTAAATAAAAACATGAGACCTTTGTGTACATGCGGGCGAGCGCCTGTTGCAATCAACTATTACAAGGATGGTAAAGCATTTTACAGGAGTCAGTGCGGGCTGTGCGCCAGGGGAGTTAAACAACCACGCTGGGCAACTGCTGGTTATAAAATGCTAGACAAGTGTGACAAGTGTGGTTTTAGAACACCGCATCGTGAAGTGTTTACTGTGTTTCACGTTGACGGCAACTTAGATAATTGTCGACATTCTAACCTGAAAACTGTGTGTGCTAACTGTGCTCGAGTCCTACATAAAGAGGGCGTTCGTTGGCGTCAAGGGGATCTTGTACCAGACCTATAACGCTTTGCACTTGAGTGTATAGGTCGTCAATAGTTTCATTATTGTCTAAAGTGTAGTCAAATTTAGTGCCAACCCAAGCAGTTTCACTAGCGTGTATACCTAGAGTTTTTAGCTTTTCTTGGAACATTTCTAGCCCTTGATTAGCGTATTCTGCCACTTGATACCAATCAGGTTCGGCACCGCGAACCACACGGATTACAATGCCGCCGGCATCTTTAATTGACTTAATTTCATTAGGAAAACGGCAGTCACTAATAACTATGTCATCTTTCGAGTTGCGTAGTTTATTCTCTAATGATGCGATCCAAATATCGTCATGGAACGCTTTGCGGCAAACTTCTGTGCCCCAGTACTGTAGTACCCAGCGTGGAGTTAGGTTAGGCATGTTTAGGCGTTCTGACCACCACGGATCTACTTGTTCACGCCACTCACGTGCCATTTTTGTACGGCCTTCAAGCATGGTTCTATCCCAACCAAATACTTGTGCTACAGCATCTTTCAAACTGTTGGCAAAACTTTCTCGTCTAAATCCGTGGAAATTAGTAAGATAATCGGCAATGGTATCTTTGCCCGAACCAATAAAACCACACACACCTATGATCATAGAACCCCCTAAGTTACTGCTATTATATAACAGTTTTATTACAAGGTCAAATTATTTTTAGCCAAGAACGAAATAGTAACCAGTACCGCCTGCTACTAGAGTTTCTAATTCTTTATCTAGTTTATCCAATTCTTCTTTACCAGAGCTTAATAGAGCAGTACCGTTCAACTGTATGCCACTTTGCGGGCCCGCAATAGATGTAAATTTGCTACGTGCTTCACCTAGCATCATTTTAGCTGTGGCTAAGGTGTAGTCTTTTAACCATTGTTTAGCGTAAGTGTCTTGCAACAGGACCCAGTCAGGGCGGAAGTTGTAACTTTGCACTAGAATCTGTTCGCCTTGTGCGAAAGGACGTTGTAGTATGTTTAATATGTGTGTAGTAGGTTTCCAGACAAATTCTATGTATGAACCAAACATACGACCTACTAATTTTTGGTATCCTGCAAACATGTCATATGTTGCTAGGCCGCCCATCATGCTACCTGACATCAAATATGTATTTGTATATGCCAAGTTAAAGGGTTCAAACAAAGTACCACCAGCGCCAATACCGGTACGGCTACCGATAGCGCGGCGAAATACTTGACGAACTGTAATAACTTCATCCGGTAATCTGTATTCATTTTGATCCTGTATCAGCTCTAAAAACATATAGCTTTCTTCTACAGCATTAGGGCTACGTTGACGATAGCGATTGATCGCTCGATCTAGCGCAGTTTCATAGTGCGCAGGGTCTAATTCAACTTCAACCATGCCGTCGCCCAGCATAAGTTTGACATAATCAAATACTTTATTACGTTCTGCTGTGGAATTTGACGTTACTGACGGTGCTAGATCATCCATATTTTTGCTCTCCAAGTATATTTATCCTAGCTAAATATGATTATGCCACGATTATCTTTATATAAACCAGAAAAAGGGCTTGATTACAAGTTCATGGACCGTCAGGCCAGTGAAATGTTTCAAGTTGGAGGTACTGATTTGTACCTACACAAATACCTAGGACCTAACCAGGGTGTTACGCAAAGTGCTGATCAGCCCGTATATGGTACACAAAACGTGGCCAACATACAAGATCTACTGTTTTTAGAAAATCGAGATCGCGCATATGATACGCAGATCTACAGATTACGAGGACATTACAGCGTGTCGAACATTGACTTTAACCTAAGTCAGTTTGGCCTGTTTATTGACAATGACACAATCTACATGACTGTGCATATCAACGATATTATTAATACTATAGGCCGTAAACCTATTTCAGGCGATGTTTTTGAATTGCCGCATTTGCGTGATGATTTTGCACTCAATAATTTCAGCGTAGGACTGCCTCGCTATTATGTTATTGAAGATGTAGGTCGTGCTTCAGAAGGTTTCAGTTCTACTTGGTATCCACATTTGTACAGATTAAAGTGTAAGAAGGTAGTAGACAACCAACAGTTTGCACAGATCTTTAATCAGCCAGCAGTTGATGCCAACGGTGATCCAGTGGCCAACACTACTCTGCGCGACCTATTAAGTACGCACAACCAAGAGCTGTCTATTAACGACACTGTTGTAGCACAAGCTGAAGCAGATGCTCCTAAGAGTGGTTACGAAACTAGACAGTTTTACACACTAGCTGTTGACGACAAAGGCGTTCCTGTACTTGAAACTGCGGATGATGCTACTATTGATGCCAGTACAGTTGGAAATGTTACAGCAGATACTACTGTAGGCATACCTCCACGTACTGGTTATACCGGTTATCTAATCGGCGATGGCTATCCTCAAAACGGATATGCATTTGGTTTTGGTATACAATTTCCGGCAGCGCCTACAGACAACGACTTTTTCCTACGCACAGATTTCATGCCTAACAGACTGTTCCGATTTGACAGTACTCGTTGGGTCAAAGTAGAGGACGCTGTTCGCATGAATATGACTAATAACGATACTCGCAACACTCTCAAAACAGGATTTATCAACAATACTGCGGCCACATATAATGATGAGGTGGCTACAGGATTCAGTCATAATCCTACACAAATCACCGGCGAGCCTAACGGATATATTACAGCTGGCACTACAGTAATATTCACACTAATACCTTATACTACAGCACCATATGTTGTATTAAAATTAGATACACAGGTATTAGATTTTGACACTACAGTTTATACCAGCATGTTAAGTCAGTACACATATACTGACCCGATCGGTGTGCAGTCTTCTAAACTTAAAATTACACTGCCTGTGATTAATTCTGTACAACAAACAATTCCATTTGCAGGCGTATGGGCTGTAACATTGTATAACTATAAAGAAGCTCAGAGACAAAGCCTGTCTTCAGCTCTTAAACCTAAGGCGGATTTCTAATGTTATGGTTTTATGATGGTCAAATAAGAAGATATATCACACAAACAATACGTGTGTTCAGTAACTTTACGGTCAAATATGGAGACGGAACTCTTGTACGTGTTCCTGTAATGTATGGAGATGCTGACCGTGCAGTGGCCAGTATTATTCGTAACAACTCTGAAAACAAAGTTAACTCTGTACCACGTATCAGTGTGTATGTAAGTCAACTTGCACTAGATCGTGAACGTACTAGTGATGCTACTTTTGTCAGCAAAATGCATTTCCGTGAAAGAGATTTTGATCAAACTGGTCAAAATTATACCAGCGGTCAAGGACGTAACTACACAGTAGAACGTCTAATGCCGACTCCTTTTAAACTCACTATGAAAGTAGACATTTGGACTGCCAACACTGATCAACGATTACAAATACTAGAACAAATATTGGTATTGTTTAATCCTAGTTTAGAATTACAAACCACTGACAACTATATCGACTGGACCAGTTTGAGTGTATTAAACCTTACAGACATTAACTGGGATTCAAGAACAGTTCCTGTAGGCACAGATACTCCGATCGATATTTCTACATTGACTGTGGATACAGGTATTTGGATCAGTCCGCCAGTCAAAGTCAAACACCTTGGCGTTATCACTAAGATTGTTACCAGCCTTTGGGGCTCGACAGACACTTCACCTACTGGCTATATCGAAGGACTTGGAGAAGATCCGGCAGGATCTATAGGAACTAGCAGTTTCTCTGATCTACTAGCTGAAAATATCACGACTATTACTGACTACATCCTACAAGTTTATAATGGACAAGCAGTTATACTCAGCCCAACAGAAGGATTTACACCGCGTGAACCTACTCTAGATATACCTGTTCGTAATGGTGCTCCGATTGATTGGAACATAGCACTTGGCCAATATCCTGGAAAATTCACAGCAGGCTCAAGTAGATTGTTCTTAACACAAAGCAACGGCACAGAAATAGTTGGAACTGTAGCACTAAATCCAGTTGATTCAACTATTATGATTGTCAACTGGGACCGTGATACACTAGTGTCTAACACTGGTATAGACAGTTCAGGTGTATTTGATTATATGGCAGGTTATAATGCGGCTGCCAGCTATCGACCTAACAGTCCTGGAACATTTGATGCTATTATCAACCCGTTAACCTACACTCCAACAAGTCCAGCTGCCGGTACTAGATATCTGATTATTGAAGATATCGGTTCAACTGCTAACATTAAAGACAATCAATGGACTGGCGCAACACCTGGAGCGTCTGCTACAAACTATTCATCAGTATGGGGAACACTAGTCGCTAAGGCCAACGATATCATAGAATATACAGGCACAGGATGGCATGTTATATTTTCACATGCTCAAGAAGCAAGTACCATGGTGTGGCAAACTAATATATACACTGGAGTACAGTATCTATGGAACGGAGTTTCATGGACAAAGAGCTTTGAAGGTGAATATCCTACAGGATCATGGAGACTAGAGTTATAACAGAACGCATAGTATGTAGCGGAGCATTGTTCTACGCTAAATCTACACGACGTTTCTTGTTATTACAAAAAGCCCATGGCAAACACGAAGGCACCTGGGGGCTTGTAGGTGGTACTACTATCGAGGGAGAAACACCTTGGCAGGGTCTACAACGCGAAATACAAGAAGAATTAGGCTTTGTTCCTTCAATAATTAAAACTATTCCGTTAGAAACATTTGTAAGTAATGACAATGTTTTTAATTTCCATACTTATTTGTGCGTAATAGAAAACGAATTTATCCCAACTCTTAGTGACGAACACTCTGCTTGGGCTTGGGCAATAATGGATCGTGCTCCTAAACCATTACATCAAGGCCTGCGTAATAGTTTTTCAAATAAAACTATAAGAACTAAACTACAAACTGTGTTTGATCTCGTTGATCTAATATAAAAAAAGGACCCGAAGGTCCTTTTTTATTGGGTTCTAATTAGATTAGAAACCGCGTGTGTACTCTAGAGCAACACCATTAGTCTTTTCGTCACCGCGGTTTTGGAAGTACTTGACTTCAACTAAGTCTTTCTTAGTAACGTCATAACCGAAACCAGCTTTCCAAGTGCGTGTTAGATAGTTGTTGTTATCTGCAAATGAATCACGGAATCTCCAACTAGCTAACGCAGACAATTTGTCAGTGATAAAGTATTCAGCTTTTGGTTCTACTGTGTAGTAGCCAAAGTCTACTGTGTTACCAGCAGAATTAACACCGTTGAATACTTCACCTAGACCCAAACGTCCACCTAGGTGCAAGCCTGGGTAAACTTCATACAATTTTTGAACACGAGCTTCTGCTGTATTCTCAATTGGGTTTTTATTACCGCTAACAGAACCATCATCACGGCTAGCACCTACTTGAATGTCGGCTTTAACACCGTTGTCAAACTTGACATATGGTGCAATCTTGATTGTGTTTGTCATTGTGTTTGGGGCTTGTGTGCCACGCTCACGTTCAAACTCAGTGCTGATACCTGTTTCAGCTAGTGCTGTACCGCTCAATAATGCGGCAAAAATTAATGTTAACATCTTATTCACTTATAAATCTCCTTAATTAAGTGTAACTCTGTCATTTTACAGGAATGTAAAAACTCCTGCAACCGAAACGAGCAATAAAGCCCATCCGATTAGTGCTGTGTAGTAAGTAGTAAGAGTTGTTCCAAAATAACGCTTACCAATCATTACACATTCGTGCATTGGGGTCAGCAAGTAACCACAATAGTCTAATGCAAAGAACCAAAGTAGGTATTCCCTACCAAAGGCACTTGTCATTAGCACAGTCAGTGCGGCAAATTTGCCGTCACTGCCCATTGAGAAACTGGCTAAGAATGTTAGTAAACTGATAAAGAACACACCTTTAAATGTGTGCATATCTAATCCTATGCTCTTAACAGCTTCTTCAATCCAAGCGCGATGCTCTTGCATATATCCCGAGCTCGCAAATACTACAGCAACGATAGCCACTGTAGTCCAATTAATATAACTGTTTAACTTTTTAATATCAAACGATCGAGTGATTAGTATATAATATACTAGTAATGCACCAAATACTGGAAATACTGCTTCGGGACCTTCGCCGCCCATCAGCATATAGGCCACAATGGCTGCCAAGAATGGCAGTGTATTTTTTGCAAAGTCTAAGAATCCTGTAGACTCTGGACATTCTGCAATCACTACTTCGTTCTCATCTACCGCTAACCAACAGTACAGTACAATAAACAGGAAGCTGACAGCAATCAATGGCGCCAGCATGCCTAACCATGCGGCATATCCAATACCAAAAGCCGCCATAGGTAGCAGTACGGGTTTTTCAATCGGACTCCACATGTAAAAATGATGAGTGGTTAAGAAATCGATAATACCTAATTTTTTGCGGCTGGCATTATCACCGTTCACGCCAGTCGCCGTATCTAATATACCTGCTGACACTGTAGCACGACCTTCAATTGGCAGTATACCCGATACGAAACTCAGCAACATGATAACTAATCTGTTACTCTTAAATTTACTTTTTAAAAATCCATAGGTACCGGCAAATAGATTTTGTTCTTTAGCTATACCGCTAACTACCATGATCGATATTAAGACAAAAAGATAAATCTCGTCATCTAAATAATTAAAAATTTCCACTATTTTTTCTCCAAATTTCCAGCAACACTGATTCGTGTGCCAGTGCCTCTATTTTTACTTACCGAATGATTCATCCATCCTGGAAAGATTATGAGTGATCCTTCTTCTGGTGCGATTGAGTGCCTAAACCTATCTAAAAACCAAAATGTCAATGCGCCTGCACCTGGGGGTATTTGAACATAGTAAGTCCAAGCAAATGGACTATCTCCATGATGATGAGTGTTAGTACTTTCTAATGGACGATGTATTTGCCCCCATTGACTAGTATTGACCAGTCCTTTTTCAGCGGCTATTTCATTTACTAGATTTACTAGTTTTAATCCTTCACTGCCTTCTGGTATTTCAAACAGACTGTCTTCGCTAAGACCGCTATTGGGATCTTGGCTTACTCTAACGTCTATATGTTGTAGCACTTCTTTAGCCAGTTTACTGTTGTCTATGCCAGACAACATATACTTTCTAGCAGTTAATTCTAGCAGAGTAATATCTTCTATAAATTTAATCATTAGTTTATATTAAACGCTATACTAATGCGCTCATGATCAGTTTCATTCATTTCTACCCTGTGAGTTAACCAGCAGGGAAACAGTATTAATCTTCCAGCTTTAGGAGGAAATTTTAAACTTTCTTGCGGACTTTCATCTGCTGGAAACGCACCCATGTGCATCAATGGATTGGGATTCTGTAATTTTAAATTACCATCGGTTTCATTAGTTTGATAATAGTAAGTTCCTGCTATTCTAGTGTAAGGATGTACATGATCAAAATGTGTTCCTCCTCGACTGCTGAGATTAAACCAAGATCCCCCGAACTGAAAAGGCGGACCTTTATAATTTATAGCAACTGTATAGTCATCCACAGCTCGACGTATTGCCTGTTTTAAATTTATTAGATTATATTTGGCAATGTCGTGCGCATTACCGTTACCCCAAAAGAAGGTAGTCAGCATTGCACCTCCGGTTATAGCAGGTGTAGATCTGGATCTAATCTGCGGAAGTACCTGCTCAATTTCAGCTTGTACAGTTTGAAGTTCGTCTCCTTCGAGATCGCGTACAAAAACAGGAGTAGGAAACCAATATTCAACAGGCATAATTACTCCAAATTAAATGCGATACTGATTCTTTCATGATCAGTTGTGTTTATATTAACTCTGTGAGATAACCAACTAGGGAATAACAATAGTCTACCTACAGCAGGTCGATAACTTACTGCATCTATATCAGTACCATCTGCTGGAAAATAACTAAAATTAATATTAGGATTAGGATTTTGAAAACGTATTTTACCGTCGTCACCATTGGACTGGTAATAGTATACTCCGCTTATGCGACTGCGAGGATGGCTGTGGTCATACTGAAAGCCGCCTTTTTTACAAAAGTTAAACCAACTTTCGCTCATTTTAAAAATCGGATTTGGATAGTTTATTTCTCTAGCGTATTCTTTTATAGCCCACCCCACTGCCTCTTTAAAGATGTCTAGTTTGTATGTTTCTACATCGTTAACTTTTTCAAAATTAAATGTTGTTGTTACTGCATCGCCCCATGGGCTTGCATTTTCTTTACTACGAACATCTGGCAATACTTTATCAATTTCATCTTGTATTTTATTCAAAGCAATACCCGAAAAATTATGAGCAAATATTGGCGTAAAGAAGACATTTTGTATCATGGAATATTTAGTGAAGTAAATACAGGTGATGAAAATTTTAAAAAATCTTATTAGTCCAAGTGATTGTGCAGAATTGGACAAGAGCATTAGAGCTAGAGAACGCCCTATTGGAGATCGATTAGTACCAAAAAGTTTCAGCGCCTATGCGTTATTAGAAACTGAACAGTTACTTGTAAAATTAACTCCGCAGATTAGTAATATAGTTCAAAAAGAATTATATCCAACTTATAGTTATTCGAGAATATATTATACAGGTGCTACGATGCCTCTGCACACCGACCGTAACGCCTGCGAATACAGCATGAGCTTATGTGTGGGAGGAGAAAGTTGGCCCTTGTGTTTTCAAGACCGTGATCCGGTATTGCTTGGAATAGGCGATGCTGTATTATATCCTGGAATAGAACTTACTCACTGGCGTGAAGAATACAAAGGTACAGGATGCACACAAGTATTTTTACACTGGGTAGATGCTAACGGATCTTATGCAGAGTGGAAATATGATCGAAGACCTGCTATAGGAACACTTGAAAGTGATAAATTTTACTGGGGTAAAAGCTGACAATCCCAAGCAATAACTCTACGCTGTCCTGTGCCTTGCCAAGGATACACTAAATGCGGTATCCAACTTGGAAATATCAACATTGTTCCTACACTAGGTGTTACATGTACAAATCTCGAAGCTTTGGGATTTGAAGTAGCATCAAATAAAAAACTTATACAGCCGTCGGTTTCGGCGCTATTGTCATTAAATGCAGGAACTTCTAAATATAAATTACCAGAAATCGATCCGTAAGGATGAGTGTGAGCTACTTGATAACTGTTTTCTGGTTGAGTAATAGTCCAGCAGTTGGCTATTTTAGGCACTAGGTCTTCAGCATCTATGCCTGCACTTAATTGATATTCTCTAGCCTGTTGTTCAATCCAATTAACTAACCAATTCCTATCTTCAACACATGGCCATACTCTACGTTGCTCACCGCCTCGGATAGTAAGATAATCGTTTACAGGATAATCTTCTACAGTAGAACTACGTGTAAACAAGTCTCTACTAAGTTGATCGGCCTTAACTAGTATATCCTGCTCAACTTGTATTCGAGCTATGGGTATGGGATTAAAAAATTTACAGTGGATCGTTGACATAACTATCTATCACTAAGATACTACGCTGACCTTTACAAGGTTTTGAATTGTGAATCAAATATGCAGGCATACTCATCCACTCGCCTGGTTTTAAAGTAATTGTTTCTGCGAAATTGATCCCTTGCGCCATAGCCAACTGTCTAGGTTCTTGCAGGATTATTTCGCCGGTGCCCTGCAGATTTATAATTGTAGTGACAACTTTTGCAATACCTACATTATGAAAATGTGGATCTTGATATCCGCCGTTATCATATTCGACTGCCCAGATATTTTTTAATCTTGCAAATTTAATTTCTTCCTTAATTTTATTAATTTCAGGATGTAATAATCCTAGCCAATCAGGTTCGGGTTCACCGTATTTAAAAATATATTGCCAGCCATTTTGTGTGGTAGATTCTACAGCACCATCGGGGTCAAGTTCTCGTTCAAATTTAACCCACTCATTATACATTTTAATGATTTGATCTGATAATTCAATGCGGCCATGCCACGTGGGTGTAACAAATCTAGCTTGCTTCATGTTTGTAAATCGTATTTTTTAAATACTCGTAGAGTGTGGGCTCCATATCGGTGGCTGCCTTCCAATAGGTCTTTTTCTTTTCAAGTATTTTAAAAGTTTCAGCATAGACCTTTTTATAGTCAACCCCATCTCTATTTTGTTTTAACTGTATTGCTGTAGGATCTAGAATCATGTAGTTCATACCAATGCTAATTCTAGTAATGCCTGCACTTACAGGAGCGATACCTGAAAACATTTTCCTATGCTGTAGATCATAAAATCCTTGGAAGGGTTGAGGTTTTAAGCTAGGTAATCCTGGACTATAGGTTCTATCTCCGTTAGCAATCCAATAGTTTGTATCGTTGCGTATGCTGAGTGCATAGTGCAATGCTACAAATTCTGCAAAGTTTCTAAAAATCTGTAGGCAACTGGCATTGTAGACATCGATATCCCACTGTTTGACTGCTGGCCGATCTAGTGTTTTAATCAATTTAAATAGAAATTCATGTACTGTGAATAATCCGTTACTTTCTAAAGGTTCTATAAACCCAGCACTAAGACCGATAGCTACAACATTCTTTACCCATGTGCGATTGTGTATACCTACACGCATAGAGATATCTCGATATTCTAATACATCGACTTGTTCTCTTGTTTTAGGACAAGCAACTTTATCGCTCATTAGATGTTGTTTAAATTCTTCCAATGCCTGTTCTGGTGTAACATACTTGTCGCTATAGACATATCCAGTACCGAGACGGCTCCATAGAGGTATATTCCAAACCCAGCCGTGTTCTATAGCAGTACAATTTGTATAAGGTTCTAATTCTAATTCTTTATTTTGATAAGGTAATCGAGTAGCCCATGCACGATTGTTAGGTAACATGTCTTCGTAACTGTCAAATGGTTCTCGCATAGCACCTGCAAGTAACATGCTTTTCCAGCCTGTGCAATCTACAAATAAATCTGCGGTAATGTATTCACCGCCGTCTAATACTAGACCTTCAATTCCATCAGAATTAGATTCTATGTCAACTACTTCGTTAGAAATATGCACCACTCCTTTAGGGATACAATAGTGTTCACGTAACCACGCACCAAATTTTGTAGCATCAAAATGGTAGGCGGCATGCCATTTAGGATCAAACTTGTGAAAAAATCCTTGACTGTTAGTGCTAAACTTGTTGGCATCTAGCAAATACCCAGTAGGATAGTAACTATGTACAAAATCTTGTACAGGAGTCTCTGGATAAAGAGCTTTTTTATAATACCAATCCTGTATGCCATCTACTGTATCGTCTAGTACAGGTTCACCAAAGGGATAATGAAATCCTCCTGAATCTTTTTCGTAAAAGTCTGTAAACTTGATACTGAGTTTATAACTAGCATCTGTATAAGCCATAAACTCTTGTTCGTCAATTTCTAAAAATTGTAGATAATCGTTAATCTGTGCGATCGTGCTTTCACCGACACCTACGATTGGTACTGTAGGACTTTCAATGACTGTAATTTGTTTATTAGGAAACGCCTTGATTAAAATAGCCGCAGTCATCCAGCCAGCACTACCGCCTCCGACTACAGTGATACGATCTACAGGCTTTATCATTTTATCCCAAACCAATGTTTAAGATACATGGCTTTCATGAGATTACGTTTGAAATTAAAACTTAGACTAAAGAAATATTCTCTACGCTTTAACCAACTGTGAGCTTTCTGGTCGCCGACTACAACTTCCATTTTAAATTTTTCATCAGTCATTGGTATTAACTGTAGAATAGGTGTGCCAGCTTTAAGCAAAAATCGATCATTTAGCACTTTCCACCACACCTGCGGATTTATTTCTGTACTTAAACTTGGATCTAGTATACCCATGTTATGTTCAAACGCAAAATCATCTCCATAGGGAATTGGAATCGCCATAAATTTTACACCTGGAGGTGCAATAATATGCCACGGAGTGTTAAATTTAATAATGCTACGCAAGCATCCCGGACGAGGCGGAAAGGGAGCGGCAATTTCATTGGCCATGTGTCCTGACACTAGATGCCCGCCATACTTTTCTGCTAGAGACTCGCTAGGAATAGTCCATTTGAAATTTTCCATATCCCCGTTAGTTTCTATCATAACGTCCCATGGCATTGGTACGATATAGCCTGTGCTCATTAGATCAAAAATACCGGGACAGCGGTACACATCAACAAATTGTTTTCCTTGTGATTGTTCTAGTTTTCTAAGGTACATCTTCCTAGCACCTTCTACCCAGTCAGGCTTATAATCCTTAGCTTCTATAATAGGATAGGCTTCTTCCATTCCCGGTATTGTTGTAAAAAATGTTATTTTTCTCATGCTCTAATCCTAATATTAAATGCTAAATTTATTCTGTCTCGGTTAGACAAGTTAGGTTCCACTTCGTGTGCCATCCAACTTGGCCATATAACTAAATCACCATCCTTGGGCGCAAAACTAAAGTCTCGCATAAACGGGCTAGTCTTGCCGCAATCTCCTAGTAGATTCGCAGGATTAGGAAATCTTAGATCTCCGCAATCAGTAGCTTGTAGATAGTATACTCCGGAAAAATCATCTTCTTTATGGGTATGCATAGTATTCCTACTACCTGGCGAGTTTATATTGACCCAAGCTACTAAATTTGGATTAGGTGTTTTTTCAATTGCTCTAAAGACAGGATCCTCCTTGTTATAGAATATCACAGCTTCAAGCAATAATACACTAATTTCATATGAAAGCCAACCTATATTTTTTAAAGGAAAGTCCATTCTAAAGCAACCTGGATTGCTAAATTCCATTGTTGGGCTAGATTGCGCTAGTGTATGTATTTGATTTAAAAGTGCTTGGCGATCTGTAAGACTGCCTACATCTGATTGTATAAAAATATCGGATCTAAACAGTGGTTCTCTAGTCATTACTCAACACTATACCAGTCTTTTAAAAATGCATAATGGTTAGGGAACATTTCTTTTACTAGAGCAACTCGTTGACTTTGGCTGTTGGTAAAATATTCAGCATACTTTTCTACATCTCCAAACAGTTTCTTTTTATGGCCGTCATAAACTCCGCCTGCATTGAGTACACTGAACCAATGTCCTACATGGAAACTACTAGTTGGATGTATAAAGAAATCTCTATTAGGGCTTGGTACAAACTTTTCTACAAAGTCTAAAACCTTTTTAGGAATCATATCAGGCATCTGTTGATGTATGTTATTCCAAAACGGTGTATCATTCTTAGTGCTAAAGTGATAGTGAGCCCATACAAAGGCTACGATTTCCCAGAACATGAGATCGTAAATTTCGTTAACTTCATTTTTAAGAGGTTGGCTCCAAACGCCATGTGTTCTATTCAACCCTTCAGTGATCATTTCAACCGCTTTAGTGGTAAATGTAATGCCTGTGGCTTCTAATGGCTCAACGAATCCGGCCGCTAATCCAACTCCCATGACATTTTTATAAGCTACCCGGTTGTGTATTCCACACTTCATATTGAGTATACGTGCCGGCGCTGAGAATTCATTTACTTTCTCACGTAGTTCTTTTTCAGCATCTTCATCGCTAATAAATTTACTACTGTATACATAACCGTTTCCTTGTCTTGTATAGATAGGAATAGTAAACATCCAACCTGCGTTCATAGCAGTAGCACTGGTATATGGAACACACTCAGCTTCTGGATCAGTATATTGAGTCTGTAAGACTACTGCACGATCACAAGGTAGTATGTCAGTGACGCTGGTAAATGGTATTCCCAGTTTCTTTTCTAACAATATTGATGCAAAGCCACTGCAATCTAAATATAGATCGGCAACATACTTGTTGCCAGCACCGTCTACTAGTGCAGTAATCCCGTCATCGTTTGTTTCAACATCTTCAATTTTAGTGTTAATATAGTTGATACGATCAATAATTAGGTCTTTAATTGCTTTGATAATTTCATAGGCGTTAAAATGCACAGCGCCAAATTGTCTATAACCGGTTTGTGCGTAGTTAGTGTCCATACCAGCAAGTTTAGGACTTTTATTAGCTAGAGCTAGTTGATAAGCTGGCAGCCAATCAAAGAATTCTTTCTTGTCACGTCCTAAAAAATAATCTGTAGTATACAAGTCCGGAGCAATAACTGTATTTTCAATAAAATCATTGTCAACAAAATAGTTTTCAGGTGTCCACCCTTTGAAATGCACACCTAATTTAAAAGCCGCTTGACTTGGCTTCATCCATGACTTAGGATCAAGTCCGCAGTCAAATAAGAATCTAGCGGTGGCAGGTTGCGTTCCTTCACCTACACCAATTGGGCCCATGTCTGTACTTTCTATTAGTGTAACTTCGCAAGGAAATTTTAAGTTTCTAGTGATGTATGCGGCAGTTAGCCAGCCGCTTGTACCACCACCGAATATAATAATTTTTTTAACTTTTGTTATGCTCATTTTCTAATCACCAGTACGTATAATCCGTTCCACCACTCTTTTCCATTTTCTTCGCTGTTTAACAATAGTTTTTTATAGGTTATGCGAGCACCTGCATCGTACAATGCCGCTACAGTGCCATCTACAGTTTCCTTCCAGTTGGCATCGTCAATGACGATAATTGCTTCTTGGGCCAGTGTACTGTAGTATAAACTGATTGCATCGTAGGTTGTTTTATAATCATGAGGACCGTCATAGAAAAACATCTGTATTGTTTCATACATGTCTGCCGTTTGAACATCAAACATGTTTGATTCAATAATTCTAACATTGCTATTACCAACATACGGAGTAATATTTTGTTCAAACTGAGCTCTGCTGTTAGGCGGGAGTTTTAGTTTATTGTTTTTATCTTGTACATTTTCAGTCCAGGTATCGATAAATGTAGCGTTCAGCGGATTATTTTCAAGTACTGCCGCGGCTGTTGCTCCAAGGTAACTACCTATTTCTAAATAACTACCAACACCAGAAGCTAGATGATTCAACAGTGTCTTAACACGTGGACTAGTTAGCCCCGGAATATCATTCCAAATTTTAGGAATACCTGATTGATGAATAGCCTCAGCTACATGTTTAACTAACGGACTATAGTCTAAGTCGCTTTTACGATCGTATACTTTATCGCAATAATGACAGTCCCAGCAGTCAAATTTACAATTTTTAATTTTTTCACGCCATAGTTCGATAGGTTTGCCAGTCATACCTGTTTCATCTGCCCATTGCATAAATCCTGGAGCAAGTATTTCTTCTCCTCCTACATATTTTTCAATGTAAGATAGCGTATCTAACAAGCGTTGATTGTCCTCACGGCCGTGCATTTTAAACACATCAATTCCTAATTCATCGAGATATTCATCCCAGTCAGCTCGCCACGGACTTAGGTTGGCAGTTTTAAGAGGAACTGAACTATCAGTTACTTCCCACTTGGGACAGCTAACACGACTAATTGGATCGTTGAAATACTGCGGTGATTCGGCATTTCTAATATTGTTATAATGGAAATGTTCTTCCATCATTGAACAATTACCTAGACAGCCTTCGTTGGCTAGCAGGCTGATAGTAATGTCTTTGCCCATAGTTTCTTTAATATACTCTTTGGCACGTTTAATTTTTAACAGTTGATCACGATCGCGCATCAAATCACGGTCAAGATTAATGTAGTCAAATCCTGCTTGTGCAAGATTGACTACTTCTTGGGCATGTGTAACTTCTCTTAAAATTGTGTTTTTAACGTAGAGTTCAGGAAATGCCGCTTTGATTTGTCCGGTTGCCATCCAGTGGGTATGTGGAATTGTAGCAATCTTAATACCAGCATCATATAACTTTTTAAAATTAACAATAAATGTATCTAAGTTTGCCTGCGTAGGTGCAACTTGTATGTTATTAAAGGTTGCACTAACGGGGATACCTAGATGTTTTTGAATGTTAAGAGCAGTATCAATTAGTGAATAGTGATTGTCTTCAATTAAAAAAACATCTCCCATAGCATCTTGTTTAAAAGGTGCTATGCGGCTAGTAAAATAAATGTCAGCAATCCAATCTTTATAAATCTGCAACCATGCATAAAAGTGAGTGAACTCTTGTTGATTTAGTTTTGGATTTAATGGTATGCTGAAAATCTTTCTTGGTTTTGTGTTAATCATTTAGGTTCTCCAAAGTATTGTAACCAGCCGGTTAAAATATATTTTTCATTACTCAATGGAGGATTACCTCGATGGGTATGTGTAAATGCCGCTGGCCATATTACTAGTCGTCCTGCCTTGGCACTTAGTCTGCGTTTTTGATAGAGGAATTCTGTTTCGCCTCCGTGTTCTACATCATTTAGATACAGGGAAAATACTGTTACTCGGGTACTGACATCAAATCCGGCGTTTTCGCAATGCCAATCATGATAGCCGCCACCTGGTTCTGTTTTCTGTAAACGAGCACTTATAACACCATGTTTTTCAATGTCGTGTAATATGCTAAATTCTTCTGCATAATCACCATAGGCTTTCCAAAATTTATCAAAGAAAGTTTTCATTATGGGATTAGCTTTCATTACAGGCAAACTGTCAAATTGCATGACAAAGCCAGTTTCGTCGTCTTTGTGATGAGCTCTGCCATCTTTCATAGACTGTCTGTCATAGACCAAGTCTAATTCTTTCATATGATTAAAATAATCAATAAATGTTTGGCATTCTTTGGCTGTTAAAAAATTATCAAACACTCCTATAAAATCTGTAAACATGCATTATCCCTAGTATTATATAGGTATATTTACTGAAATTATTTGGAAGTGAAATTAAATGTGATAGCTATGCGTAATGGGCTAACAGTAGGATACGAGCTTGCGTGATAGTGCTGTCCAGGGAATAATACAATTTTCCCTTTGGCAGGTTTAACTTTTTTCTTAACTGTTAGTTGACTAAATTTGGCTTGATCAGGCAGTAGTGTAGGCCAAGTTTCTTCGTAAATTGTTAAGTCCCCGTCACAGTCATTTACATAATACACAGCAGTCCAATGGGGGAAATATGCATCAACGTGTGCGGCATGCGGACTAGGATCAGCATTACATGTAAAAAGCCCGACTCTGATACGCTCTACAACATCAATCACTAGTTTACCACCTAGTGCTTTTTCTAATCCCATTAGTACCGGTTCTACTTTTGAAAGATCTTCAGAACGTTGATTATTGTTGAATACTATATTATGATAAAAACCAACTGCTCCAACATTTTCTATTTTGCCGTCAGCACCATATACTGAATCTAGAGTAAGGGCCCAAGGAAAACTTGGATGCATCAATCGTTTTTCAAGTCGATCAACATAGTCGACTGGCAGAAAATTATCTAACTCAATGATATCGTCTATCATTATTCAGATAAATTTACAGTTGCCGCGCCCCATTGTTGATCTTCTGCCACCACACTGCTAGTTGCAATTCCAAAACGATTATGTAAAATTGCTCGTGTTTGAATTACTTCGGTGCAGGCATCTATCTCGCTAGCAATAGATGCTTTGAGTGCGGCATTACGATCTTGATCTTCTTGACTTAAATTTTTGTAGTAGACAGTTAGTGCTAGATGCATCACCGCTTTCCAAAATTCTACCACTTCTGCAAGATCCGCATCGCTTAACTTGTATGTAAGTTGCGGTTTTACAGCATGCTCTTCCATAGAATGGATGATCAATTCTTCGTGTACTTCTGATCCCACTGCAATTTTAATCTTGTGCTCATGTGTAACTTTAGCAAATTTGGCCGCACGAGCTATGTTCTCAGGAACTTGAATATAGTTTATTTGGCTTAGATCAACACTAGATTCATTTTCTGGTGCGATATAAGCGCAGGTGTATGGGCCAAAACTGTACTGATCAAGAATTTCAATTTTTTGATCTAGTGCTGGGTGATTAAATGGTAGTGCTTCAAGGACGATAAACATCGTTAAGTTCCTCATCGGTAGGTTGATCAACAGCGTTCGGATCAGTAGTATGACGCTCTTCTACAGGAACGAGATTGTTGACATTAAATTCTATTTTATTAAGATCTTCCGGAGTATGGCCTTGCATAATACCAGCATAGTCTTTATCGGTTTGCATCAAGTGGCCGTGGGCTTGATTACGTAAACTACTACTCATAGCTTCTACTCTGAGTGCAATTTCATGCGTAAGTGCCAATGCTTCTTGTTGTTGTTGGCCGTCAAGTTGTGTAATAGCATCCATGTTACCGGCACTAACTTTACCGTAACCAACTACATCCATTGCGGCTTGTTTAGCTAGACGAACAGTCCAATAGTGTTTTTCCCATTCGTTTTCTTCATCTAGGTTACCAAACACTTCTAACCAGCTACGACCGTCTGGAGTTTTACCGTGAGGGCCAGCTAGATAATCTTTTAACAAATCACAATATTGTTCGCGCTCGATAAAATGCTGTGCCTTACGACGTTTATCACAAACATATTGATATTGTTGTTCTAATAGTTTTAATTGAATTTCTGCTTTTTTAATTGGATCTTCTTCACGATCAATCTTAGCTTGAAGCATCGGTAATTCAATTTCGTATTTGGCCATCATGGTAACATAGCGTTCGCATGATTCTTCAATACTCTTAAGTTCTAATAACCATTGGCGTACTGTAGCATAAGGAGTTAGTTGGCCTGACGGAACAAAACGTTCCATTTTAAATTTAGGATTTAAGAACGTAGCGTTAAGAGCCATTTCAACTAATCTTTGTTTGTCTTCTTCTAATTTATCTGCGTGTGTAGTTGGCGTCAGCTTGTCAGCTGTGACCATGTCTGCGTATTTTTCATGCAAATTTTCAGAAAAGTTTTGAATCTCGTTAGTCATTAGTATCCTCGATCAATTAATATTGAATATTTAATTAATCTCTCCAACCGCAATGACCAGAACTGGCGCCGCCGTGTCCTTTTGGTTCAAGTGTTCCGCCGTTTTGACTTCCGCTATCTGAGTTATAATAGTATGTAAACGAACGATTATTCTGGCCGCTAGGATCGTGTTCGCCTAGTAGGAAACCAAAGTCTTGGCCCATACCATAGTTGTCTTCACCAAAGCCCCAACCACCTGGGCGACCAAAGTTACTAGCTTGACTTTCACTTTCAATGTTGGTCTTACGATATGTATAGCCACCTGAATAGCTTCCTTCGCCGCCACCGTAGCCATAACCCCATTTGGCCATTAGACCTTTTTGTTGTCCGTGTGCGCCAGCTGAATAACCTAGGTTAGCAACAGCATCTGTTGGGAAATAGACACGCTGAGTTTGTCCTGAGTTACCCCACCACATGCCACGATACTGTCCGCTGATGCCTGCGGCATGATCGTTCCAACCATTGCCTAAGTTAGCTTGTGTTTCGTTTGAGAAATAGAATTTATTGATCGTACCAGTACCTTCGCCTGTTACATAACAAGCATAACGCTGGTTAAAGATTGTACCATTGTTGCCACCACCGCCTGCGTTGTTACCTGAGACGTTTTTAGTTTCTGTACGCAAGCTGAATCCTGTTGGACCGCCATTCCAGATATAAGTCTTGTTATAGCTAGTGCCACCTGACTTGTAGTGATAGTTATCAACGTTACCGTCACCTAGGTTAACAGTAGTCTGTGTTGAATTTGTTGTACGATTTACGTTTGACCATAGGCTTGAACTTTGATAACCGCCAAGCATATAAACAGTTGTTAAAATCTGTTGATACAACCATGGAACTGATAGTGTTACAGTGTAGGTACGATCTGTAAAACTGTTGAATCCTGAGTTATCAGTGGCACGTACAGTAAATGTATATACTTGAGCATCAGTATTAAGACCGCTTGGTGTATAAGATCCACTCACTGTACCGGTACTACTGTTTAATGAAAAACCTGGAGGCAAAGCTCCCGAACTAATGGTGTAAGTAATATTGCCGTTAAAAAACGGATCAAATGTAGCGCGAGTGCCGCTGACTGAGTTTGATGCAGTGTTGCTGGTAACTGTTGTAGTTCCAAGAGAACCTGCTGCCGAGCTACCAGATGTATCTTGTGGGCCAACGCCTGGGTGATAACTTCCAAACCCTTTGACTTCGTTGCTTCCGCCTATGCTTCCTAAAAATGGCATGTAATTCTCCTAGTTTATTAACCAAATGATCCGTATTGACCTAACACGTTTGCAAATGAACCAGCTGGGTTCAATAAAATAAGTGTAGCAACGTCGACTTTGTTTGCACGTGGTGTTGGCGCTACGCCGCCTGGCCAAGTAATTGAATATCCACTACCGTTAATCTGTATGCTTGTTGGATAATAAGCAGTACCGCCTTGTATTAAAAATAATGTAATAGTAGTTGAACGAGCACCAGTTGTTGGTACGTTGGTAAAGTTTGGTACAAAGTTTCCGCTTAGACTGGTTAGATAAAATACGTCACCTGAAGCATAGTTTAATGTAGGTGATGTACCTGGACTAGCACTTGATACTAATACCTCTTGAATCTGCTGGAACGTGCTTAAGCCAGTGTTGGTAAAGCTGGTAAATGATCCGCTCACGTTACTGATGCTACCTGCTGTAGCAGGGTTAATTGTAACAGTACCTGACCCAGTTGGGCTCAATGTTACACTTGCGTTAGATGGATTCAGTGTTACTGTTGAACTTGCTGTGAGTGTACTAGCAGGTACGTTAACACCTCCACCACTAGTTACAATATAGTAAGTGCCGTCTGAAATTACAGTTGCCATAGACCCAGTTGCTGGTAAAACAAAAGTACTAGCCGCTGTACCTACTATTGCACCAACAAAGTTTCCACTCGGAGTTGATAATGTTACAGCACCGCCTGTGGTATTGTAAAATGTCATTGCAATACCATAGAATGCCGACGGGCTTGGTAGTGTTACTTGATACGGTGCAGTTCCTGCACATTCATAGAATGTACCTTGAAGAGGAGTTGACAGCACAGTAGCACTGCTAATTGTTAGGTTAACTCCATTATTTGCGCCTGTTGGGACTAGAGCTCCTGAGGTGTTATATCTTGCCATATGCTGTCTCTCTTATATTATGATGATAATGTCTCAATTCCCCAAACGTTGAAGTTAACGTTGGCAGAAGTTGCATAGCATGACAAATAGTAACCTGCTTGTATCGCCACACCTGTACGTTCAAGTACACCGTTGGGTACTATTACAGCGCCAAACTCAATATATTCATTTGAGTTTGGTGCTGTTGGGCTTACGTTTGTTACTGCTAAACGAATAGTAACTGGGGTTGAATTGGTATTAGTAATACTGATATTATAGATACCGTAGTAACCAGAGTTAACATAGTATAACTGTGTAAGTGTGCTAGCATTTGGGCTAACTGTTGCGACTCTTCCTGTTGGCATTTTATTTCTCCGTTATTTTTGTAAGAAGTATCCTAGAGCTAAAGGAGCTCCGTCGATACCTGCTCTGAAATCCATTTTGGTGCTGACTACAATAGTTGTAAAGTTAGTTGTAGTTATCACGTTACCGCTAATTGAAATCACACCCGATGTCAATGTATTTACGTTCAAAGTACTTGCTCCGCCACCTATCTGGGCTGTAATATAGCTCTTGATAGCTTTTTGGGTCGGTACAATGTTATCGCTGTTGGCTGTAAAGTAAGGATCTGTACTAAATTGTGTAATTGTAGCTGATCCAACTCCTAGGCTAACTGCTCCCAGTGTCAAGCTGTTCAAACCTGCCAAGTTAAATGCGGTAGCATTCAAGCTAGCAGTACCAGTTGCTTGTTGTACACTGAAATATCCACCAACGTTAAAGTTACCGTCTTGGTCAGTACTTGTAAAGAATGTACGTCCACCACCGTTACTGTTAGTTTGGTTAGCTGCCACCGCACTGGTAGTTATAACATATGGATAGTTAGTTGTAGCTTGATTACCAGTACCAATGTACAAGAAATCATGCCCTGTTAAACGCACTTGACTATACTTCAATCTTGTAGTAATTGTAGTACTGTGTGCTGGTGCATTTAGTGTAGTCAAACTTGGGTTAATTTGGAACTGCGCTGTGTATGAACCCGGGCTTCCTAATTGGTTAGTAATGGCAACTAACTTGTACCAAGTGTTAGGATTAGATCCAGTGTAGCTTAATGTTGCTGTACCATCTGTTGTTGTACCGCTAGTAAAGCTAGGCGGAGTTGATCCAGTTGTTCCTGCTACAGTAACAGTATACACGTTGTAGTTGTAGACTGTACTAGTTACACCGCCAATAGTTTGTGAACCTGTCGATGTAGCAATCAATGTTTGACCAACTGCTACCGGTGTGCTGGCTGTCCAAGTATTACCTGAATATATTGTTCCAAACTGTATGTTAGCACCTGGACTTGGTATGCTAAAGAAGTTTGCAACGTTGATAAATGTACTTGGTTGATATAGATCTTCGTATCCATCGCCAACAATACTTGTAGATGCAGTTGCATACAATGTACCACGGTTAGTGAAACTTGGATTGGCCATTGCACCGTCACCCATACGACTTGTTAGAGACGCTGTCTTAGTTCTGTTAGGATCAATTTGATAAGCAATTGGTCCTGCTCTATAGGTCATCCCGCTTATGGTTGCGGTGCTCAATGCCACTGCTGTTGCACTATACTGAGTCGCAGATATCTGGAATGATGATCCTGTAATGCTACCAAATACAACATAGTATGTTGTCAATACTGTGATGCCGCCTGCACTTGTTCCATAGAATGTTACAGGTTGATTGTTTTGTAAGTTCTCAGTGTTGTCAACAGTAATCACGTTAGTCGAAGTTGTAGTTGACGTTACGACACCTTTTGGATATCCCGAACCAGGTTCAATCATACGTGTTTCTGTTAGCACTCCACCGGCAGCTTTTAGTCGACCTAGTGCAGTAGCACCAGTGTGCATACTTGCACCAATAGTACCTGATGTGTTACTGATTGCTACCCATAATGGACTTGCACCAGCGGCTGTTACGTTTGGAGTACTACCAAACGCTGTAGTCTGCCAGTTGCTGACGCTTGGCATAGCCTGTAGTGACCAGTTAATGCCATCTTGACTTGTTGCGCATGCCTGTCCGCCGTTAACGCTAGTCCATGCACCTGCACCTTGGATCAATGTTAAGTTAGCACCGCCTTGTGATGCGCTGATAGTAATTTGGTTGCTAGTCGGCAATACTTGTGTTACATAGTAAGTTGTACCTGATGCCAATAATCCAAATGTAGCTCCTGCTACCACGTTGACTGCTTGGCTAGTAGTATTAGACAATGTTACATCTGATGTAGCACCATAACTTGTACCAACTGCCAACTGTGTTGAACTTACAACCTTAGTGATATAGTAGATGCTGTTTACAGTAACAGTTAGGCCGCTTGGGCTACCTGTTGTAGTTGATATAGCACCGCCACCTGGAGTTGTTGACAGGGTAAATGTTGTTGAACCGTTAGTAACTGTAATCCAGTATGTACCTGTACCGTTGGCTGTACCATTGATAGTACCTGTACCACCGTTGGTTCCACTGATTGCCACTTGTTGTCCAACAAACAATGAAGCCGCTGTACAACTAAATGTACCGCTAATGCCAGTAATAGATAAGCCACTTAATGACTGTGTGCTTGCAATTAAACCGCCCACTGAACTGGCCGCCGTCAATGACTCGCCTGCAACCATACCTGTTGTACTGTTAACTGTGATCAAGTTGTTAGTACCAGTAATAGTTGCCGCTGTCTGTGTTTGAGATGAACTTAATGCATAGCTTGTTCCAACTAGCGTGCCTGGGCTAATAGAATACTGTGAATTATTAACAGTATAACTTTGTCCAGTATAGCTAATCGGGCTTCCAGCAGTACCATTAGACTGACTTACGCTGACTATAAACTGGATACCTAAAATACTTTGTGGAGTTGAAATATTTTGTGATTGGTTGATAGTCCATGTAGAACCGCTACCACTACCACTAATATTAGAAACAATATATGTACCTGTTAAAACGTTAGATCCTTGCAATGCCATACCAACTGCAATAGCTTGACCAGACTGTGTACCAACTGTTAATGTTGTTCCGCTTATGGTACTGTTGCTCATAGTTGCTGTACTTGTACTTGTAATATAGGTGTTAGATGCAATACCCGTGCCTGTTAACAATTGACCAACTGTTGGGAAAGTTGATGACAAGTATGTTAAGAAGTTACCAGTACCACCACTAGTACCATTACTGATAAATCCAGTGAATGAAGTAGTGTTGCTGAGTGTTACCCAAGTTGCTGTAGTCTCAGACGCTGTACCTCCAGTACCTGTTGAGTTAGTTGCACTTTGTACAACACAGAATGATGCTGTGCTGTTGTTTAACTGTACTTGTGGTTGACCATAAGAACCCGATGCGCCAATTGTACCTGCCGCAGTTGTAATTGCGGAGCCGCCAAATGTTGCACTTAATGTGAATGTAGTAGTTCCGTTAGTAGCAATAACCCAATAGACTTGAGGTTGTCCTGTATAGGTGTAACCTTGGATACTACCGGCTGCTGGATAAGTTGGCAAAGGTTGATTGAATACAACCTGAGAACCGGTGTAAAAATAACTAAACTGTCCAGTAATAGTTGACGGTATGCTAAATGTACCACCGGTACCAGTTATTGTAATATTAGCACCTGGAGCAACTAGATATACCGGAGCAACTACGCTGTAGTTGGTGTTGAATCCACCTACACTGTTACCGCTGATAGTAATTGATGTATTACCAATAAACGGTATTGTTGTTTGAGTAGAGAAGTTTACCTGTGCAAATCCGCTAGCATTACCAACAATATTAGTAATTGTTAATGACTGTGTTTGCTGGACGCCGTATGTTGTTGCACTAGCGTTAGATAGCGCCATGTACAATGACGGAGCAGTTCCTGAGAATACAGTTAAGATCGTACCATTTATCAGTCCAACAAATGAGTTACTGTTTGTAGCAGTGATGTATGTACCAGCTGTAATAGTACCACTACTGGTCAATGTCATTCCGTTGGCAAATGTACCACTTGCTGTTGTTGGCACTGTTAGTGTACCAGCTGTTATAAATGCTGTCGCAGTACTTGCGGCTGTTGTAGTTGTTGTAGCTGTTAGTGTTTGTGTTTGTGTCACTGATGTAAATGTTACAGGAGCTCCATTGTACAATCCATTAACTGATGCTAGTGTCAAATAGTTACTTGTAATATTAGACGCTGTAATTGTTGTACCAGTTAGCGTACCAACTGTGGTTACAACCGCAGTACCACCTAACACTGTTGATAGTGTAAATGATGAGTAGCCGTTAGTTGCTGTAATGTAATAAGTTGTTGCTGTACCTGGATAACCGGTAATAGCTCCTGTTCCACTAATTGCTCCGCTGATTGTAACTTGTTGTCCTACATACAACTGAGCGAATTGGCAACCAAACTGACCTGCTATACCAACAATTTGTACGCCGGCTAACGTTTGGCTAGCTGAGCTTTGAGCCGCTGATAATGTAGAACTTGTTGGAGGAGTTACAGCAAGGAATAGTCCTTGGCCATAACGAACTTGTTTCCACTGTCCACTGTATGGTAAACCAAAATTAGAAGCGTACCAAGTTGCACCATAATTATAGCTGTAAGCTGTTGCATTACCGCCGCTTGCGACTGCAACAAAACGTCCGTTACCGTATGTGACACTGGTCCATGTTGTTGAACTTGGTAAATTACCACCAGCTGTCCAGCTAGCACCGTTACTGCTTGATACCGCAGTTACGTTACTGCCGGTACTGACAGCAACAAAGTATCCTGCACCGTAGGCTACGCTTGAGTATGTTACTGATCCAGTGATTGTTCTGCTAGTCCATGCAAGTCCATCTGAACTACTTGCCACTACTGGACTTGTACCAGTACCGCCGACTGCCACATAGGCACCATTACCGTAGGCAACCGATAAGAAGTTATTGCTAGGTAGTGCGCTAGAAGTCGCTGTCCAACTGTTGCCTAAGTTGTTAGGTGTTTGATAGGCCACTGTAGTAGAGTTGCTAGCTATTGCTAGGAACTTGGCTGCCACTGTAGCATTGTCTGATATTGTTACTGTTGGAGTTGATGTGTAACCACTACCATATGTGCTCAATGTAATTTGTGTTACACCATTTGTAGCAACTACTGTACTGATTGAGTTGGTATTTAATGTTGCTGTTGCAGTTGCCTGCACACTGGCGCCACCTCCAGTAATAGTAACTGTTACGTTGGCAGCTGAATAGTAGTTGAAACCATTAGTATTAACAACAATACTAGTCAATCTATCAGTAGCCGCGGTAACTGTTGGAGCAGAACTGTATCCGCTACCATTTACAGTAACAGTTACTGATTGGATCACTCCGTTAAGAACCGTACAAGTAGCTGCCGCATTAGCACCTCCACCACCGCTAAACACAATAGTTGGAGCTGTTGAGTAATTGATGCCGCCAGTGTTAACTGTTACTGAAACGACCTGTCCGGCTGTAACACCAGAACCTAATACTGCTGTAAATGTTGCGCCAGAACCACCTAGGCCTCCAACAACCGCTGTAGCTGTAGCACCTTGGCCTCCACCATATACCAAATCAACCCATGTGTTTGAATTTGGTAATGCGCCAGCACTTTGCCATGTTTTACCGTTAGTGCTATAGGCTGTTGTGGTTGCGCCTTGTGCAATCGCTACATAATTACCTGCACCGTAAGTACTTGCTATCCAAGTTGCTGGTGTTGAGCCAACAGTTCTTGAAGTAGCAGTAAAGCTAGGTCCTGTATATTGAACACGTGGTTCAACAATATAGTAGGTTGTTAAGTCTGTAGTGTTAGTAATTGGAGTACCTGGTACTACATGATCCCAACCTGCGGCAAACATAGCTGTACCTGCATAAGCAGTATAGTTTAGTCCTGTTGCGATAGCAGTAATCTGCACTGCTGTACCGTTCAGTGTTGGAGAAATACTAAATTGTGTACCTGACAAGTTGGCAGCCAATACATAATAAGTTTGACCTGCATTGATACCGTTGAAAGAACTGTTAAACACTACAGCCTGACCAGCTGCCAATGCGTTTGTTGCTGAAATCAAATTGTTAACAGTTGTTACTGCGGTGATTGTCAATGAAATTGCATTAGTATTGCTTAATGCTGTAATACCACCTGAACTAGCTGTGTATACGCTAAACTGTGTACTATTCAACCCAGTTGTAGTTGCCTGTACATAGTAAGTAGTATTAGCTGTTAGGCCGCCTACTGCTGTAGCAAACATCACTGGCATACCAACATATAATGTACTTGTTGATGTTGTTGTCAATGCATTAGTTGTAGCACTAGCACTTAAAATTACTAATGGTGCAAAGCTGTCTTTAACTACGTTGGCAACTTTACTTACGTTGTAGTTTAAAATATTTGCATATTGACCTACACCTAGACCAGCTGTAAGTTGAATACGCATACCGTTATAAGCAAGGCTTTGTCCAGTATCAGTTGCGGCGATTAGATAGTTACCAACTGCTCCGCCTGCATACGCGGCATTTCCTTGACCAGCATTGGCCACTGTAACATAGGTTGTTCCACCTACACTGCTTGTTGAACCATCACCGTTGTCGGTTAAACGACCTTCAAACTGAGCGGCATCACGGAATTCATCTGGAATCGCGGCAGCATTATTACCTGAACCGGTGATTGAAATCACTCCGTTAGTGTATGCACTACCTGCATTTTCAAATTCTAAACGTAAAATTTGAGCAGTACCGTCTGTTACTGTATTTGTAACCTGTGCTGGGAAATATCTATTATTGATTGTACCGACAAATGGAGTTTCGTATGTGTCAGTACCTTCAGCAACAACACCATATGTACCATATGAACTGTTACCGTTAGTAGCACGTATACGTCCACCTAGTTCTGCCAAGTATCCTGCATAGTTGTAGTAACAGAATACAGATACAAGTTCTGACAATGCACCTGAACCAGTTACCCAGAAACCAATACCGTCACTTAACACTTGTGTAAAGTCATTGGAAACGATTGACTTGTTACCACCTGCGTGTAGTGCGCCGTCTACTTTAGCACCAACGCAACCAAAACCAAATGTTGTTACGTTTTGTACATAGGTAGATTTGTTAGTTACCCAAACACGAGTATCTTGTGGGCCGTAGCCTGGGTCAAGTGAAACATACGCACCAGCTGTTGGACGTTTTGTACCAAACTGGTTAGCTGTACTTAGTGCGCCTGTTAGGCCACTTGTAGTCATGTTTCTTACACCGCAACCGTTACGTACTAAGAACATGTTGCTTAGTAATGAACCGTTGACAGCATTTAAGTATTGTTGAGCGGCAAATGTAGTTTTGTAGTTACCTGGATAGTTCAAGTCATAAATGATAGCATTGATGAAACTTGTTGTATCACGTACACACTTGGCTAATACATAATAATAGTTTACAGTCAAACTACCTAATGTTGCGTTAGTTAGTGCTACTGTACTTTGTGTACCGTAACCTGCTTGAACAGCACTAATAGTAAATGATGTTGTGCTCGGAGTAGTATAAACATAGTACTCAGTACCGGCAACAATACCACTAGCACCAACTGTTCCAGTGAATACAATTGGATCACCAACTACAAAGTTATGTGCGCTACTTGTGTTAATTACGTTAGTTCCAGATACACTTGAAACTGTACCGCCATAGCTTGCGCTAGTATATGCGGCAGCTTCGTAGGCAATGAACGGAATATTTGCACGTAATATTTCAGCACCTTGCATTGTTGCTTGAGTGTTGTTATATGTGTTTGTACCGTTAACTTGTGGAGTAACACCTGCTGTTACTGTTGCAGTTGTACTAACTGTGTTAGTAATAGTGTATGCTGTACCGCTTGCATAACTGTTTGTTATTGTTAAACTTGTACCACTTGGAATAGTGTTTACATAGTAAACGCTGTTAGGCCATAGTCCGCCAGCGTTATTTACAACCACATTCATTGTTACTGAGGTAGTTCCTAATGTAATTGCGGCTCCACCAAATGTTGAAGCAATAGTAATTACACTTGCGCTTGCTGACTGAACATAATAAATTTGGTAAGGAACAATATATGTTCCGCCGACTGTAAATGCTCCGTTAGCTGTTGTGCCATAGAAGTAAACTTGTTGTCCAACTGCAATACCTAAACTGGCTACAGTTGCACTTAAAGTAATTGTTCCGCCACTATTGCTAGTTGCTGTAGAAGTTGTTGTAATGTTTGCAGGTAAGCTAGCAAAAGTAATTGGCATACCAACATACATATTTGAAGTGCTACCAACTGTTAGTACGTTTGTACTTGTAGTTGCGGCAGTCAATGTTGTCGTTAATGGGCCAGTAATATATGCTACTGCATCGTTAATCAACTCACTAGCTTGAGCAACACTACCGCTAGCGGCAATCATCTTGCTCTTATAACCAATAAATCCAATCGATGCAATCTCAGGAGCCAATTGGCTATTGATAACTGTTTGTGCTGATGTTATTGCTCTCCAATAGCTCATACCTGCTTTTAAGCTGGCAAAGTTTGAACCTAATGCTAGGTCATAAGCAAGAGCTTGTACAATGTAACCAGTGTCACGTGAACATGTTGCAGAATTAAAGTTCAATGTTTGATAGAACTTCTGTACAAAACTAACTGTGTCAGCTTGTATTTCACTTGTCTTAGCTACTAGTGCGGCATAGGCAGTTTGCAATCCACTGCTTGCGAGTGCTACGCTAGCTGTTGGAGCAATAGTGCTTGATGTTGTAAGTGTTGTACTTGTAACTGAGTTACTTGTACTGATTGTATAGGTTCCTGCTAAATTTGGTGTGTAGAAGTTGTATGTTCCACTACCATTTGATGTAAAGTTTTGTGGGAATCCATAAGCATTTACTAGGGTAATTGTTGTACCTGTTGTGTATGTTGAGATAACATAAGTGCTTGCTGGAATACCTGTACCAGTAACTAGCTGTCCTGCAACAATACCTGTAGCACTGCTGACTACAAACGTGTTAGTACCGCTAGTTCCGCCACTAGCTAGTGTTGGACTTGCAACTGCTGTACCACCTGCTGTCTGTGCTACAATATATGTGCTACCGGCGATAGTTCCAGTTCCAGTTGAAGCTACAGTTAGTAATTGACCTAACTGAATAGTTCCACTTGCCACTGAAGTTACACTTAAACTTGTTGTAGTGATACTACCTGTAAATGTTGCTGTGCTGGCATTAGCTTGCGCATTTTGAATCCAGTAAATAACATCACCAATACGCGATGCCGCAAACACCGCAGCCGCTGTACTACCAGCACTACCAGTTGTAGTTACTGTCAATGTATTACCAGACTGTGGAGTTACAGTATTTTTCAATACTAAATTGTATACTTCATTTTGTAAGAATTGGTAGGATGCAATAGTTGCGGCCTTTTCACTGGCAGCTTCTGTTAGTACGCTATATGAATAATATGCACTACCGGCGATAACGCTTTGTGTATTGCCGCCATAGGTCATGTCATACTGTAATGCATCTAAAATATATCCAACGTCGCGTTGGCAAGTTGCCACGTTGATTGCTGAATATACACTTGGATAGTTGTTGTTGATGTAGTTTGAAACATCGTTCTTAATAAATGCGTAGTTCTGAGTTACTTGTCCCTTACCATCACCAAACCCTACTAGATATGCTGAATTATATCCTGTTGGAGTTGTAAAGCTAAATGCCGGAACTTGGCTTAGACCGTTAGTTAAAATATTTTGAATTAATGCAGTATTATTAATAACACTTGAAATAGCCGCAGTGCTTCCTGTGTCACCTGTGATTGCAGTAGTACCGTATAGACCAGTTACTTGACTAGATACAACCCCTGCAACAGTTTGATTACCTGTTGTTCCATTTGCGTAACTTACACTTGAGGTTGTTACACTAGTTACTAGATAGCTACCGTTGTAACCGGTTGGAGTTACTCCACTAACTGTGATTAATTGTCCTACAGTAAATGGAGCAGTTGTTTGACTAGCAAAAGTTAATGTTGCAGTTGTACCGTTACCGCTGGCTGCCACAGTTGCAAAAACTTGACCGTTACCGCTGGTAGCAGTTTGAACAGTGTTGCTGATAATGTTACTTAAAATAGCTTTGGTACGATTCAACGCATTAATTGACTTAGGTTTGTCGTTAGCTAGATTAGCAATAGCTGGTTGTGGTTGAACAACTGTTGAACGTAATTCATCGCCAACAAGAGCTGTGTATGCTGGAACAATGATCGGTAATACTTCATTGTATGTACCAGTCTTGATGCTCAATGTTGTGTATGGATAGACCGCTGGTTGGATCACAGTTGTGCTTGCCGCTTGAATCGCACCTGTCACGATAGCTAAATTTGTTTGTGCTGTCAGTGTTGATCCAGATTCAGCAGTTAGTGTTGTATCGATAATTTGTTTAGCTTGACTATTTGATGCAATACCAACCGATGTTTGATAGATTGTACTAGGTGCAGTGTTGGATAGCACGTTAGGAATCAATGTATTTTTCAAATAGTTAAAACTTGCAAGACTTTGTGTTGCTTGATAACCAAATGCTGTTGTAATAAATGCGCCTGCACTTGTAAAATAACTTTGTGCGGCCTGTGTTGATTTTAGAGTACCACCGTGTGTAGTATCAAAAATTGTTGCATCAATCAACAACCCAGCATCACGTTCACACTTAGATGTGTTATAGGCTAATGAAGCAACGTTAGCTGTGCTTGTTGTTGATAATGTTACTGGAGTTGAACTACCGTATGTTGCGGCAACTTGAAAAGTTGTAGCAGTAATTGATGATCCAATAACATAATATGTTTGACCTGCTGTTAGGCCGCCAGCACTTACACTAAATGTAATCGGCATGTTGGCGCTCATGTTAGCAGTAGTTGTTTGATAAGTTGTACCGCTACCTGGTGTACCTACTGTGATAACGTTAGTTGAGACAGTTGTAGCTGTAACGTTAAATGAATAGTTAAACACAGTCCATGCGCTAACTTCTTTCATCATGAACTGTTTGTTCTTGGTCAACAATGCTGATGCACTTTGATTCAAGTAACCTTGATCAATTAATTGGCAAGCATAACGAATTGTTTTAAATGGATTTTCTGGAGTAATACCAAAGTCTGTACGGTCTGTTCCTGTTGGAGCAACATACAACACTTGGTTAACTGCACCGAAGTAACCCCAGCTCGGTACACCACCTTTAGCACGTAGAACAGTACCGTCGCCGCCAATTGGTAAACGAGTTGGTCCGCCAGTACCATAATAGAATGTATCACCAGTAGTTGTTAGCTGAGCACTTTCTGATCCTGCTGTCAACAAATTCCAATATGTTCCAACTGTATCGGCAGCTGGTGTGTTTCCTGCACCTGCTGTGTGTGCCAATACACAAATGTAACTGTTTACGCCATAAAGAACAACATCACCGATTACATAACTTGTACCGGTGGTCCATGTTACAGCAATACCAGTGTATGTTATGCCAGTGATAGCACCAGCACTTGCTGTTACTGTGACTGTAATATCGTTAGCTGGTGTTAGGCCGCCAACACTAGTACCTAAAATCTTTAGTGTGTTGTTAGTTACATAACCGCTACCTGTAGCATTAACTGTTACAGAGTAAACTGAATTACTACGTGTTACATTAAATGTTGCTCCTGTACCACTTCCGCTGATGTTAGTACCAGTCACCGCAGTGTAAGAACCTGACTGATTGTTCCACTTAACACCGCTGTTTAATTGATTCCAATAAGAAGTATTTGGAGGAATTTGATTAGTATTGTCAGCGGTACATAGATAAGTATATCCGCCTAGACTGACCACGTTACCTGTTTTATATGCAGTTGCAGAACTCCATGCTCCTGAGAAGTTAAAGCCAACTGTAAATGGCTGCCAATAGGTTGTAGCTGTGCTTGGTGTTTGATTAGTATTTCCTGCTGTTAAGATGGCAATATATGTATAGCCACCATAGGTAACTGTATCGCCAATTACATAGGCAGTTAGGCTGTTCCATGAATTAACATATTCAAATCCGCCAACAAACAATGTAAATTTAGTTGTGTCAAAAGAAGAACCACTAGTATGATAAGTTGTACATTGATATAGATCGGCGCCGTATTTGACAATATCATTTAATTTGTAACGTGTGCTTGATGCCCATGTTCCAACATAATTTAAACCAGCATTGAATGTATCCCACTTGCTTTGATCATTTTCTAAACCTAGAGCAGTTGTGCTAGCAGATACGTGACCAGTGTTACATACATAAGTATAACCACCATAGCTGATAAGGTCGTCAACTTTATATCGAGTATTAGAAGTCCAGCCTCCTGAGATCCAGTTAAATGCATTGGCAAATAAATCCCATTTGCTTTGATCGTTTTCTAAACCTAATTGACTTGTACCTGCAACTGTGCCTAATACAGAAACTGAGTATGTACCAGTTAAAGCAAAAGTAACTTGTGTAGTCGAGCATGAAACAACTGTGAAACTTGTGTTGACATTATTAACAGTACCGCTAGTTTGAGCAGGACTAAACCCTGCTAGTGTAATTGTTGCACCAACTAGGAATGGTTGGACTACTTGCGTAGCATAAGTTAGGGTGGCAGTACCCGCACTTACCGTAAATCCTGTAGCAGTTAATGTTGCTGTTGATGCCGCACTGGTATGCGATGTATTACAAACGTAGACTAGTCCACCGTACTTTACCTGTGTACCTCTTTGATAGTAAGTACCATTAGCCCAGTTTCCACCCCATACAAGACCGTCTGACATAAGTTGCCAGTATCCGCTTGTTAAATCAGTTTGGAATAGTGCTGACGATGTGTTTGCTGTTACGCAAATATAGCTTTTTCCGCCACTTTGTACAACATCATCTACTTGGTATGCAGTAGATGCGGCCCATGCGCCTTGCCATACAAATTTTAGTCTACCTAGTTTATATTCTGCCATTTTTTATCCTCTGATAATATTTATCTTTATAGCTGACCTTGGGTCTGTGCTAGATACCAACTGTGTCCTAACATATAATCTAATGCTAGTGGAGCTCCCACCACTGCGGCATTTGCTCCGGAGAAGTTTATTTTTACTCTCATAACCGCACTAAATCCAACAGTTCCTTGTGGAATCTGACTTGAAATAATGTTTGGACCACCAATCGATAGTGTACCAACTAATAGCTGTGATGTATATGTATTACTACCGCCTTGACTTAGTCGACTTGCTACGTAAGTTTTAATAGCTCTTTGTGTTGGAATTATACCATCACTGTTTGCGGCAAATGTTCCGTCAGTACTAAATTGTTGAATAGTTACTGAACTACCACCGACTGCAATACCACCTAAACTCAATGTGTTCAATCCGCCTAGGCCAAACTGGCTAACGCTTAATGTAACGATTCCGGTTGACTGTTGGACTCCAAACAATGCACCAACTTTAAAGTTACCGTCTTGGTCACTGCTGGTAAAGAACACACGACCGTAATTATTTTCAACAGTTTGATTATTAGTAATTGCCGCATATCCGCTTGCAGGGAAACCTGGATAATTAGAATTTTGGAAATTACCATAACCAATATTTAAAAAGTCATGGTTGGTTAAACGAACCTGACTGTACTTGTTACGAATACTAATAGCAGTTCCGTCTGCTGGACTTTGTGTGCTAGTAATGTTTGGATTAATCTGTAAGTTTGCTTCGATAGTTGGAGCTACCGTACCGAACATTGCACTTGCACTGGTAATTTTATACACTGTTGAAAGACCAGTAATGGTTAAGTTAGCACCTGGACTAGGTAAACTTGTCAAGTTGTTAACAATTAGAGTGTAACCACTTTGATAAGCATTAGCATATCCATTACCAGTAATGGTAATATAAGTTGTAGTTGGACCATATCCAACACCGGGATTAAGAATACTCGGAGCACCAAGCACTCCGTTACCTAGTCGAGGAGTCGGTGTTGACGGGCTTGTAGCATTATTATCGAATATTGATACAGTTGGAGTTGCTGTATAACCTGAACCAGGCTCCCATGCATTAAATCCTGTCATTGATCCAGATGTAACTGTAAACCTTCCCTTAGTTCTTGTACCTGCCAAAATGCCAGACGCTGTAGTTGTTTGTATTCCTGCAAGTGTTGAAAATACTCCAACTCCTGTAGACAAATTAACACCATACTGCATAGCGGTATAAGTTGAACTTGTGATAGCTTTTTGTTTCCAATTAAATCCATCTTCACTAATGTAAGCAAGTCCAGCACCGCCGTTCACTACTACAAAGGTGCCATTACCGTAAGAAATATTAGATCCAGAAACTGTTAAATTAGAACTGTACCAAGTAATGCCGTTGAAGCTATAAGCTGAAACTGCGCTAGTGCTTGAGATCGCAACAAATCGTCCGTTACCATAGGCAACGCCTGACCATGTTGTTGTAGTAGGCAAGTTGCTGGTATTCCAGTTGATGCCATCTGTGCTATAGTTTGCCACGCTAGAGCCCGATGCTACAGCTACAAATGTTCCAAGGCCGTAGGCAAGTCCTGTATAAGTTTGGCTAGATAAACCTGCTCCTGCTGTCCATGTATAGCCATAGTTAGTAGAATATGCTGAATTGGTTGATCCGGAAGATATTGCAACAAACATTCCCATACCATAGGCCACTTGGCTCCATGCTGTAGTTGCTGGCAATAGTCCTGATGGATTGGTTCTCCATCCTTGTCCTGCTGTAGCTGAGAAGTAAGCATTGTTAGATCCGCTAGCAACCGCTACCCAATAGCTGTTTCCGTAGGCAATGCTAGTCCATGAAGCACTAGCTGGTAATGTTAATGATCCCCAAGTTAATCCGTCTGTACTGATTGCTCCGACAGCACCGCCACTCGGTAAAGCTAACCATGTGTTATTACCGTAGGCAATAGATTTGTAACTGAATGTAGCGGCTAAACCTATTGATGTTCCAGCTGTTTGACTAAACGCTGGATCACTAAATGTTGGTCTTGGCTCAATGTAATATTGAGTTGAGCTTCCTAACAAGGCAATTATCGGAGTGCCTGGAACAATATGATCCCAACCTACACTACCTACGTTCATGCTACCTGAGCTGTTAGTTAATGTTACCGCAGTTAATCCGTTTGACACGCTAGTAATTGTGAATGAATTATTACCGCTGTTAATTGCTAGTACATAGTATGTTGTAGCTTGAGTTAAGTTAGAACCTCCAAACACTGATGTAGAAATCGTACCAGTCATCGAACCTGATGCTGTAGTTACTAGGCGTTTAGTACCTGTACTAGTTCCTGTAAATGATCCTGAATTGCTTGATAATGCAAAATCTGCACTGGTAGTTTTAGCAGTTAATACTCCAACACCAGTTGATAAATTGATTGCATTACCATTAGGTGATGCACTGATTGTAAATGATGTTGAGTTGTTGATAGCTAAGATATAGTAGGTAAATTCTACACTTATACCGCCAAATGTTATACCAGTGAACACGATAGGATTGTTAGCAACAAATCCTGTAGTTGACACACAAGTGATCAAATTTGATCCTGCTGTGGTCGCTGTTACAGAAGTAGTTACCAATGATGACGCTACAGTAAATTGTGTTGAATTAGTTATATGGCTGATGTAATAAGTTGTACCTGCTACAATATTACCAAAAGTTGTTCCTGAAAATACGATTGGATAGAACAGAGTTAAACTAGCAGTAGTCGATGATGTTGTTATCAAATTACTTGTTACAGTAGTTGCGGTAACTGTAATAATAGTTAGACTATTTGAAATAGTAAATGTGTTAGCATCGACAATGGTGTTTACATAATAAGTAGTTGCTGGTACAAGGCCGGCGAAAGTAATACCCGAGAATGTAATTGGTTGGTTAACAGTCATGTTAGCTGTTGAACCAGTTCCGTATAGATAGCCAGTTCCAGTAGGATAGACTAATGTAATAGCACTGGCATTAGCTGTTGTTATTAACGGCAATGCTGATCCGTATAGTCCGGTAGCTATTTGGAAATCTGTGCCATTTGCACTAATTGAAGAAACATAGTATGTATAACCTGCTACAAGACCAGCCGCCGGTAAGTTACTTCCGTTAAATGAAATAGGCATGTTCAATTGAAGTATGCTAGTGCTTGTAATAGTTAATACGTTAGTAACTCCACCTGTGACACTAGTTAATGTAGTTGTACCTTGACTAGACTGTGTAATTGTAATGTTATATTGTGTAGGCAAAAATTGAATAGCCTGGTTAACATACATTTGATTAGTATTGAAACTTCCGCCTAGGAATAACGAGTTACTAGAAATACTAGTTACTGTAATTTGATCAAAACTTTCTTGTAATACCTGTGCAATTTTTGTTGTTGGATTGTAAGAACTAATATATCCATACTGGCCAACTCCTAGACCGCTAGTGATAAACACACGTAGACCGTAGTAATTGTTGGCGTTATTAATGTCTGATGCGGCCAATGTGATGTAAGTACTAGATCCGCCTTGTGCTTGGTTACTTGCTGTTAGATAGCCGCCGCCTCCGCTGGTACTGTTAATGTATGTTTGAAACACAGAACCACTGCGAGTTTCGTCGGCAACAACAACAGCACTGTTACCAGATCCAGTAATTTCAAGATTGGCAAAACTAGTAAAAGTTTTGTTTTGTGTCTCTAAGTAGAAAGACATTGGTGTTACTGATGCGGCTTGATCGATTTGTAACTGCGCACCGTAGAAGATCGTGTAGCCTGCATTACCAAATTGTCCTCTTGGATATAATCTAATCTGTAATTGGTTATTCAATCCGCCTTGATCATACACACTCATATAAATTCTATACCAGCCAGTAGCAGGTTGTGGAACAACTCCTAATACAGTTGGTGCGTATGCTCCAGTAGCGCCTGATGTTGCTGTTAGTGTAGACCAAGTAAATGTAATGCCTGTTTTAAATGTATTAGAGCCACTGAATGTAGCATATACATCAAATGTCGGTGCATTACCTTGTTTAGCATATATGCTGAATACATAAGGTTTGCTTGAACTACTAATTGGTGTTCCTGTGCTACTGATATTTGTAATCACGTTACCGCTTAATCCTGTTACTGTGATTAAAAGATCGTTAGTGACATTAACTCCGCCTAGTTGTGATCCAAATATTTTAATTACATTACCTGAAACATAATTACTACCGCCAGAGTTTAAAACTACAGTGTAACCAACTCCGGTAGGAGTCACGTTAAATGTTGCGCCTGCACCAGAACCGCTAATGTTAGTTCCTGTTACTGCAACATAAGTTTGGCTAGCTGGCTGGATAGATAAATTTTGATATAGATAAGCGGAATCAGTTGAAGAAGTGATTCCAGTAAATGTCCATGCTTCACTATAGCCGGTTGGTGCTATTTGATTTTGTTGTAGTGTAACATAGCTGTCGTTGTACCAAGCACTGTTGGTAAACAAATTACTATATTGTAATAAGTTAGTGGTAACTGTGTAATAACCACTACCTGCATTTGAATAAGAAATCTTTTGAAGTGTGTTGTTAGCACCAAATGAACTTTGAACTTGTGCTTGTACTTGTGCAGATCTATTAAACACTACACCGCTAGCTGGCGTTTCTGTTACGTCATAACCTTCAGCGATAACGCCATATGTACCATATGATGAGTTACCGTTGGTAGCACGAATACGTCCACCTGCTTCTGCAAGATAGCCTGTGTAATTATAGTAACTAAACACACTAACTGCTTCTGTTAATGCGCCCGGACCTGTACACCAGATACCTATACCATCACTTAACACTTGAGTAAAGTCATTTGATACTATAGATTTATTTCCACCATTATGTAGTGTTCCGTCTACTTTATAACCTACACATCCAGTACCAAATGTTGTTACGTTTTGCACATAAGGACTACGACGGAAAATCCATACAGTTGTGTCGTTTGGTCCTGCTCCTGGATCTAAACTTACATAAGAACCACCGCTTGGACGTTGAGTATAGAATTGATTTTGCGCAGTCAATGTTCCTAACAAGCCGGTCAATGTCATATTACGTAGTCCAGTTCCATTGCGCATGTAGAACATGTTGCTCAATGCTAATCCACCGTAGAGAGTCATAGTTGAACCTACAGTTGCTGGCAATGTTAGTACCGATCCATTTACTGCGGTTGATACACTAAATGTTGTAGCTGTTATACTTCCTGGAACAACATAATAAGTTTGTCCAATAGTCACACTACCAATTGTCAATGGTACAGTATTGTTTGTTGCTGTGCCCTGTTGGCTGATAATCATACTGCTTGCGCCTACGTTGACGCTGACAACAGTAGTCAATTGAGGAATACCGTTTCCTGTGATAGTCTGTCCTGCTTGTAAACCTGTTGTACTAGTTAAGTTAGTAATGGTTGCACTGCCTTGAACTACGTTACCTGTTATAACAGGACCAAATGCTGTTCCTGCAAACTGAACAGGCATGTTAGATGTAAGGCCGGTAGTTGCATTTGCTGTAAACGTTGTAGTTGTACAACTTGTAATTGTTAATGAAACACTAGTTGCTGGTTGTACAACAACACCACGCAGTTCATCTCCAACCACTGCTACGTTTTCAGGAATACTAATCGGAATTATTTCCTTGTATGTTCCTGTCTTAACAAAAATAGTTGCTGTTAAACCGTTATTGGCTGTAGGAACTAATGATGTACTAGTGTTGGTTAATGCGGTTGTTAGGATACTAAACAAAGTGCCTGCTGAAGTGTATGCACTTGGTACAGGAAGTACTGTGTCTGTACTGTTATAAATGTTGATACGACCATATGCTACACTAGCTGTGCCATTTTGATAGTATAGCACACTTGGGGCACTATAAGGAACAGTAAATGTTACTGTACCTGAATTAGCACCATTACCGATCACACCGTTATTATACACATTAGCCGGAATATATCCGTTACCTGTAGTTTGAATATAGAATCCTCCAGATACTGATCCTAATGGAGAACCTGTTGCAAGAGCAAAGGTATAAGTGTTTCCTCTTACTAGGTTAATTGTTGTATTCCAACCTACAGTTTGAGAGGGGTTGTTTATATTCCACCAATTTGAAACAAGTCCTACATTAATTGTTGCGTTGTTAGCAGGAACAATGGCGCCAGTCTCTGACCATAGTATACCGCTAGTAACTTGAGCGATTGGACTAGCTACATTATTAGCTGTTTGATAGCTAACCGGCGGAGTTTGACTAGCTAATATATACTGTACCAATGACGCTAGATAATTCAACGCGGCGATAAAATATGGCATTTCACTTGCAACTGCTGAGTTGACAAATGATGAACTAGTTGCAAAATATGATAAAGTTGCGGCAACAGTTTGACTATTACCGCCTCTCGCTAAGTCATAGATAACTGCATCAAGCACCAAACGTGCATCACGTGGTGTCTTAGTTGCGTCAAATACTGAGCTTGGACTAAATGGAGCAAGGCTGTTGGCTTTTTGAAACAGCATCCATTGGTACATTTCTTGCACCATAAATTCTTTGTTAGCTGACAACAAGTAAACGGCATTCTGATTGATAAATCCATTTAGTAGTTGATTGCAAGCATAGGCGATGGTCTTCCAAGGTTGGTCAACCGTGACTCCATAGGTTGTACTGTCCGTACCGGTTGGAGCTACATAGTAGACATTAGGTATAGAATTGATATATCTATAACCGGGATAACTGTTAGTTGCTCTTAGTGCAAAAGTGTTTGGTCCTATTGGTAACGCTGTGTTAGTACCGTTAAGATTAGTTGTAATATCGCCTACACTGTTACCTGCGTTGTGTCTTGCATGTAGTAGATAAATTACCCAATATGTGTTGGTAGAATCATTATCAGGACGTAGAGCCTGTGTAGATGAATGATACTGTATACACTTGTATGTTGTATTACCCCAAATTACTAGATCGCCTGGTACATAGGTTGTTGCCAGTGCCCAGAAACTTCTCCAATAGACACCAGGTGCAACCAATGACCAAGTTGTAGAATTCACTCCGGTGAATAAAATTGCACCGCTCGGTGTAGAATCAGGTGCACGGTCAGTAATAACTGTACCGCTAGTATAAGGTGCTGAAGTTGAAACGCTGACTACAACCTGTCCACTAGTGAATCCTGTACCTACTAAAATTTGTCCTGGAACGATTAAATTTATATAAGTTCCTGTAACGTTTACTGTAGTTCCAGAACTGCCCGCCGCAACATAAGTAGCCGCTGTTGGTGTAACTAGGATAGGATCTGTTGATGTGTTGTCAGTAAGTGCTACAAACAAGTTACCGTTTCTACGAACAACACTTCCGATTTGATACAGTATGCCGCTAGTCCAGTTACCTTTAAAGCTGTAGCCTGTAGTGTCAATAGTCCAGTTTGCTGGAGATGTATATGGGTTATTATTAGTGTTGTTTGATGTTAAACTGATATATTCGTAGCCGCCATACTGAACAACATCATTTAGCTGATAAGTCGTTACTGAACTCCATTGTCCAGCATACTCTTCGCCCGGCATCCATAATGTCCACTTGGTAGTATCAAACGCTGTTACAGATGTATGGGCTGTGCTACAGATCCAAAGTTGAGCACCTACCTTAACAATGTCGTTCAAGTGATATACAGTAGTACCAGTCCAGTTACCGGTATAGTAAACACCACTGTCTAATACTGACCAGTTGCTGATATTAGCTTCTAGGCTAACACCACTGATGTGATTAACTGTACATTTATAAACAATACCATTATAAGTTACAACTTGTCCGATGCCATAAGCAGTTAGACTTGTCCATGCTTTGCCCCAGCCGCCTGGTTGGCTATAAATTGCCCAGTTACCGATATCAGTAGCAAAATTTCCGCTGGCTGTGTTTGCTGTTGTACAATAATAAACAGTGCCACCGTATAATACAATATTTCCTAGTGCATAACCTGTACCTGACTGCCATGCGCCTTTCCAAGTTTTACCGTCGACTAATAAAGACCAATATCCACTAGCTAGGTCAGAACTAAATGTGCCAGCGGTGTTTGGTGACAAACAAACATAAACTTTACCATTGTAAGAAACAATAGAATCTCGAGCATAGACTGTTCCAGTAGTCCATGCATTTTGCCACGTATATCGTAGTCTGGCTAATTTAAATTCTGGCATGTTATTCTTTTCCTAAATATTATCTTATAGTTATGCTGGATATGATGAGTACTGTGCATTTACTCTAGCTACAAATTCACCGTTTGAATTTAGATAATAGTAAATGTTTTGTGTGTCCCAACGATATTGATCAAAATATAAATTTGAGTATGGTCGACTATGATCTGCGGCCAATCGACCGTCAAAGAAATCTTGGCCATATTCAAATTCATTAAAATCGTTTTGTGCTAGTCCCGGATTATTAATAGTGTAGGTAGCATTGTCTGTCAAGTTATCAATGCGAGTAAAATATAAAGTACCATCGGGGTCACTACGACGAAGACCGTAGAAAAATCTCTTGCTGTCTCCGTAAATATTTTGATCGCCTAGTCCGCCTACATATTGTGGTCCCATTATATCGCTCCTTAACTAATTTCAACAAAACTTAATACTGCATCAACACTAGCACTTTGATTAATGTTGACAATAACATTAGTACTTGGTCCTAGTATTAGTTTTTCTCCGCCTGTAACTATACGCAAACTTTGATTTGGTGGAATTGGTACAGCACTGATGTAATTTGCTGTAGTTCCTGCTACTGTGTCATTTAATTGTACTGACGCAGTTACAATAAATCCTGTAGTGTTTGTTAAACTAAATCCAATTACTGTAGTTTTTGCTGAAGCATTTGTAGAAAATAACAATCCAGTAAGTGTTACAGTTCCTGAAGATGCTCCAGTCGTAGCATTTGCCACAGTTACAGAACCGGTAGTTGCGGCTGTTACAGGACCAAATGGTCCGTTATATCCGCTAACACTTGAGCCTGATACACTAATATATGATCCCACAGGGAACGGTATTGCTGTCTGCGTAGTAAATGTATAAGTTACAGAACCTGCGCTTGGAGTACTTGGTTGTACTGCTGTAGCTGTAAGTGTTACACTTGGGCCAACTCCAGATTGTAATTGATTTTTAAATACGGTCGTCATGTTTTATCCTAAACTTATAACAATGCCTAGAGCAATATCGCTAGCTTGCGTTTGGCTAATACCGCTTGAAGCTCCAGCAATACTAGTCCAGGTTGTGCCGTTATATACTTCAACATACTGTTGGTCGGTATTGAAACGTATCATACCAGTTTCTGTATAAGCTAGTGCAGGTCGAGCAACACTAGAACCTGACGGAATAACTAGACCATATGTACCTGTTATTTTAACATATCCAGCACCTGTTTCGGAAATTTGTGTTATGCTGTTTGATACTGTATTGGTAATTGTATTTTGATAAAATTTAAAATTACCTAATAGTACACCACCTGTTCCTGGTGTTGAAAAGTTAATGTCGGCGTTAGTACCACTAGCAGTAATAGTGTTGCCGCTTATTGTTAAGCTAGGAGTACCGCTAGTAGTTACGCTACTGGCAGTGAAAGTGGTAATGTTTAAGTTTGTAGCATTAACATTTTGTGCCCAAACATTATTCCATTGCAATGAGCTAGAACCTAGATCGTAAGTTTGTGTTACACTGGGTAAAATATTACTGTTGACTTCGCCAGTAAATGTAATAGTATCTGTAGGCATATCGCCTAGCTGGATATTTCCGTCAGCAGTAATAGTGCCTGTGGCATGTAAGTTACCGTTAATTAGTACATTTGAATTTAAATTAATAGCGCCTGTACCGTTAGCGGTAATATTAATAGCACCGTTGGTATTTGTTGAGCTAAGTGTGTTACCTGCTAACGCTAGATTCCCAACATTAATAGTTCCAGAATATACTGTAGGGTTAGCACCATTAGGTGTTAAGTTGATAGTATTTGAGCTACTGCTGATAGTATTACCGCTAATGGTAAATGTTGCCAGCTGTGCTTGAGTAGTAGTGTATAAGTTAGTTGAACGGGTAGTTCCGTTAACATCAAGGTCGTAAGCAGGTGTTGCTGTATTAATGCCCACGCGGCTGTTAACAACATCTAGGTATAGTAGACTCGTCTCAAAGGACAAATTAACCCCGTTGCGAAGGAGGTTATCCTTTAAGAGCGGACCTGAAATTCGACCAACAGCCATTTTAGCTCCCTTATACACCGAGTTTCACGGATAACCACTCTTTCAGCCGCTTCAACGGCTCTTTGCGGGTTTACCACAGTTTGATATCGTAATGCTTGGTCAAGCACTACAGTATTAGTATTTAGCTGTTTTGATTTTTAGTAGCCAAAGACGATCGAATACAGTGTCGAATAATCATTAACGTCTTGGGTAGTTGCATTAGAGTTGTTGCCGTAAGCTGGAAGCCATACTGTACCATTGTAAATTTCTACATAGTTTAATGTACTATTCCAGCGAGTCATACCTTGTACAGGACTAGCAGGTCGGCCATCTGTAGGGCCCGATGTTGTTCCTACAGGAATAACTAGTCCATTTGTTCCTTTAAATTTAACGTATCCGTTAGCTGAGGAATTAATATCAAAACTACCGCTAGTAGGACTAACAATAGTATTGGCATTAATATATCGCCAATTATTGAATTTAACCTGTCCAGTACCTGTCGGTGTAAAAGTTACGTCTCCTGTACTGTTGCCTATAGAATTTCCTGTTAAAGAAAAATTCCCAATATTAGCAGTTGACGCGGTGATTGGAGCAGTTTGTCCAGTAGAGGCTGTGAAATTGTTAGTATAAACTGTTCTCCATAACAAACTACTACTGCCTAAATTATAAGAAGCAGTTGTGCTTGGTAACAAATTGCTGTTAACTTCTGCGGCAAATGTAATAGTATCAGTGGATTGATCACCAAGTGTAACATTTCCATCAAACGTAATATTACCAGTTGCATGTAGACTAGCGTTTACAGTTACTTGTACCGTTCCACTATTAGACAAGATAATATTGCCTGTGCCATTAGGTGTAAAATTTATACTATCATTAGTAACGGTGTTACGTAGGGTATTACCACTGAAATATAAATTCGCTGTGCTTAGTCCAGGAGTAACAATAGTAGGATTGCTAGTTTGATTAGGTTGTATTGTAATACCACTAGTTAACTGCTGTATAGTGTTGGTACCAATTGTAAAATTACCTATGGTAGTATTTGTAGCGACTAGATTAACAGTCTGTATTGAACTGGTACCAGTTCCGCCATTATTAAGTTGTGTACCGATTGTGAGATCTGAACTTGGCCCTTGAGTGTTAATACCAATGAAATTATTAGTAACATTAAGATACAACAGTCGATTGTCGAACGCAAGATCAGTTCCATTTCTCAGCAAATTATGTGCTAATAAGGCACCGCCAATTCGCCCCATCTGAGACATGATTTACTCCTTACGAGTCAAAGCCTATCAAGGCTATAACTATTTTTCCATAAGGTACTGGACTGGTAAACTGTAGATAGTATCCACTATTAATCAAAATAGGCTGTGTAATAGTAACTGTTGAATTTACCGGAAGAATTGCAGTTACTGTCACTTTACTGATAGTAATACTTGTTAATGCATCTGTAGTTGAATCTGTGGTATAACTTAATACTGCTACAGGAACAGTAAATGTGCCACCGGGTGTTCCTGCTGTTGTTAAAATAGGTGTTCCGCCCGGGGTATTGGATAATTGGAATGTGTTAATAGTGTTTGTAGCAATAATATAGTAGGTTTTTGGATTTGAATACCCGTTAATGCTACCGGCCGCTGGATAGGTTGGTAATGTTCCACTAATTGTAATAGCTTGGCCAACAGCTAGCGTAGTAGAGGCACAGCTAAATTGGCCAGATGTACCTGTAATGGCTACTGTACTTAAAGTTGTTGAGGCTGCAATATCTGTACCAGTTACTACTGCACCTACTAAATTAACTGACGGATAAATTGCTGAGCTAGCAGAAATATTACCACTATTTTGATAAGTTGCATTCACTGTACTAGCATAACTGACACTGCTTGTTGAACTAGAAGTCACAGTGTACGTGCCATTATATGCCACTGGAATTATTCCAGTAACGATAATAGTAGCTCCAACAGCAAATGGCACTGCTGATTGGGTTGAAAATGTAACTGTTGCTGTTGTCCCGTTACCGCTGGCTCCTGTTACATTCAAGCTAGAATTAAAATATAGGGTTGATGAACCGATGGCAGCGGCTACACTGGTTGTAGGAGTATATGTTTCTGCGCCAATCGCTGGATTTTGTGTAATGGTATAGTTCAATCCACTAAGTTGTAGAACGTTTTCTACAACTACTAGAATATTTTGTCCACCCCACGTGGCTCCGCTTTGTACAGTAGTTGGTGGCGCAGGATTCAGTGGTCCAAAATAAACGGTGGTTCCGTCACCTGCCCCTAGATTCTGCTGTGTAACACCGCTTGATTCTTTAAAACGCAAAGCTCGCCATGTGCTAGCCTGATATACCATAACTTGGTTAGTAGTAGTATCGTATCGCATCATTCCAGATACTGGGCTAGCAGGCTGATTGCTAGTTGGACCGTTAGGTAACACTAGACTACCTTGTCCTGTTGGGTTTACATAGACGTTCGCGTTTGCTGTATCTGAATATAATGTTTGATCAAATATTGCACGACGACTAAGAGTTAATTGTTTTAAGAATCTCATTATACTGGTAATGTGCTTATGGTAAATGTTAATGTTGTTGCGGCCGAGCTAAATCCTTGAACTGTGTCGCTTGAACCTAAGACTAATTTTTCTTGATCTAAACTTACAGTTTCGCCCGGTGGTATTGTCAATGCATTTACTATCATAGTAGATGATGTAGCTGAACCACCGCTTGGAACTGCATATAGTGTTAAGTTAGCACTGGTTGAAGGAGTAGTGTTACAAATAATCATAGTAGTAATAGCGTTACCAATTTGAGTTCCGCTAACTGTGCTAGTATACAATGTGCTATTTGAAGTGCCTAATACTACGTTTGATATTGCCATTTTTAATCCTTATAATAAAATACTTAGTAGAACAGCTCTACTACGACTAATTAATTCGTCCGACGTATTTACATTTGAAACAAATAATCCTGTACGGCCTGGACCTGCCGTAGCTTGTGAAAATATTTTAGTCTTACCTGTAGTGCTTGTAGGTGCTACGCTTTGATCATCTAAGTTTAATATTGCGTTAACTTCAACGTTATTTGAGCTACCTGTTAATATTAAATTATTGCTAGTAGTATTTGAGATTGTGTCGCCACTGATATTAACATCATTAACTGTGAGACCGGCAGCACTGATACTAGCTTTTAAAACCTGATTGATACTAAACTGAATATTAGTTGCATAGGCTTCAACTAGAGCTGGGGTATTAGATGATGTATACCCGCCGGTGTTGTAGTATAGTCGATCAACAACTGCTATGCCGTTAGTGGCTGCTACATAATTATATAGATATTTTCTATTAAGAACATGGTTATCTAATGTAACGTAATTTGCATAGTTTGGACTGTTAGCAATTAATATTGCATGATTTCCGCCTTGCATGTCTATCACAAAATCACTAGCACCATCGTTACCGATAGTTTCGACTTGTAGGCCATTTAGTGTACCGTCAGCAGTTTTGGCTACAAATGTACCACTTAAATTACTGCTGGTTACTGAACTATAATGTGTTACTTGTTCATTAAAAACTAGTTGGGCCGGACTATAATTACCTCGCTCAACTTCAATACCTGATTGATAACCTAAAACGCTACTAATTCCATTACCGGTCTGTCCATAGTTCAATTGAATTATGTTGTCGGCGATAGTGGAATTGGTAGATTCTACCGTTGTCGTATTGCCTTTAACATCAAGATTGCCAGTAATTACCACTGTACCAGCAGTAGTTCCTGTATCCAAGGTTATAGTACCTCCAGACTGTGTCTGAATTCTATAATTTGCTTGACTTACTTTTAAAATTCTTGACATAAAGATCCTTCAAGGGGGCTTGCGCCCCCTATCAAGTTAAAGATTAACCGTTGTCAATTACAACTGAAACGTTAGCTACTGCTGTAGTAACAAAACCTGTTGTAGTTGGCAAGTTCCACTGTGCTACTGTTGTACCAGCTGATCCAGCTACTGTAAACTGTGTACCTGGGTTTGCACCGCCTGGCACTAGAGTAACTTTACGTCCAGTTAATTTAGCAACATAGTATGTTCCGCCTGCGGAATCAGTTGCGTTAATCCACATTTGACCAGCGGCCAAAGGAGTTGTTGTAACTAGTGTACAAACTCCAATACCGTCACTACCAGCTTCAACTTTGAATCGACGACCAGCTTTTTGGCTGATAATGTCTGCAAGTTCCCAAGCGCGAGAACCGTTGGCTAGATAAGCTGTTGCTTGAATAGCTGAATAACGACCAGAACCTGCTGTTGGATAACCAGTGGTAACCGCTGTAGTCAATGTAGCTGTTGCGGCTGCACTGCCTGAACTGAATGTTGCGATCAAGTTGCTTGTTACTGTAGTTGCTACTGATTGGCTTGTAGTTGTTGTTTGAACAACTGAGTTACCACCTGCACCGGTACTCAATGATATTGTATTAGTGTTTGGATTAGGTGTACCGATTACATAGTAGGCTGTTGAACCAGTTAAACCACCAACTGTTGAAGCTGGAGTAACAATCATACCAGCAACAATTTCATCAACTGTTGACAATGTTGTTGTGTACAATACTAATGATAGACCGGTAATTGCACCAGCTGTTGTTCCTGGTACAGGACCGTTAGCTTGAGTAATAGTAATTGTGCTTGCACCGTCAGTGGCAGTAACAATATATGTGTTACCTGATGAGTAACCAGTAATTGCACCTGCGCCGCCTGCTGTACCAGTAAATGTAACTGCTTGTCCAACATAGAATGTACCGGCTGCTTGAGCTGGAGTCATTGTAAGAACGTTTAAAGCATTGGCACTTAAACCACTTGCTGTGTATGTTGAAATTGTTGTTACTGATGTAGCAGTAATGGTTGGGGTCAATGACAAGTTTAAGTAACCGTCACCAGCATTAACTACTGAACCGTTTTGTACGCCGAATAATGAACTACCACCAGTTGATGTTAATGTTTGTCCAGTACCTGAACTTGTTGATTGAGTTAATGCTAATGGTGTAGCAATCATACTAGCAATGTTAGCGGCTGTAATACCTGTACCACCGCTTACTAATGCCAAGCTAACAATTGAGTTGTATGCGGCACCAACTACTGCGTTAGTACCAGTGATTGAACCAGTTGTTGTTGTAATAAACACACCAGCAATAGCGTTGGCGTATGAGCTGGACAATGTAATTGCTGTTGAACTTGCAACTGCTCCAACATAGTATGTACCAGCACTGATACCTTGACCGCCTGTACCTGTAATAACAACGTCTTGACCAACTACAAATGTACCACTTGCGATAGTGATTGCACCGTTGTTGTTTGTTGTTGCACTAATAGCTAACGAACCGCTAGCTGATGTTAGTGTTGGTGTAAATGTAATTGTTGTTGAACCAATTGCGGCTACAACTGAACCAGCACCAGTTGTATAGGCTTTAGTTGCTGAGCCAGTTAGTGTACTACCACTCAAATATTTGAATAGTGGAGCACCAGTAGCTGTAACAGCGCCTTCTGTGCTTAAAGCCGGTGTTGGATATGTTAATGTTAATGCTTGAGCGGCTGTACCAGTGTATGAACCAGCTGTACCAACTGTTAAACCAGTTACTGACTGACCACCTAAATCTGCATCGCCTGCTGTGTTTGCGGCGCCAAAGTTACCATCGGCACCTGGGTTTCTATAACCAAGATATTTTTTACTTAATGGACGTCCCATTTTGTTTCTCCTTAATTTGACGTTCTAGGTCGATACGCGGTGGGTTTCCGCATAAACTTGCCTGATGCAAGCTGACAATGTATTTAGCTGTAAGTGATGCGCATGGCTATGTTATCAATATATGCAAGGTCAGTATGCGGAATTACCACATTACTTCGTAATGCTATAACAACACCAAATGTAGGATCTATTGTGTTTAATAATGTAGCCCCACTATTCCATAAATTAGAAGAACTGCCATAAATTTTATAATTGCTAGTATCCGGTTCTGCTATATTATCACCGATTCTATTACCACCTAATACTAATTGCACAATGTAATCTTGTATTCGAGCGCCACGGATAGCATTAATTTGTACTTCAATACCAGTTAGTGTTGACCCGTTAGGTGCAAAAGGAAAATTAGTAAACCATAATTGATTAGTCATTGAAGCAAAACGTTCTTGCCACAAGCCCGATATAGTATGCAACGGTTTTGCTGTAACTGCATAGGCACTTGCGTCACGTCCTATAGTTGCTAAAGGATAAGTCCAGGCTATGCCGTTGTCTACACTGACTTGTGTTACAGTACCTGGAGTAATAAAAGATGTTGTAGTCATCATATATTTACCGAAAAAAAAGCACTCCAAAGAGTGCTTTTTAATTTTACTAAAGTAAAAGTTACAAGATTATTGGAACTTAACGTTAGCTGATGTGATTGCAACACGACCTAGATAGTCAGCGGCGTTACCTAGAGATGATGCTGTGTTTGACAACTCAACATATCCGTAACGTGTCATAAAGCTAACTACTGGTTCGAATGTGCTTGGATCCAATACAACACCGCTTGACATCAATGGGATGTATGGGCAGTAGAATGCAGGAGCATCACTTTCGCTTGCGCCTTTGTAACCGATAAGAATATCAGTTGTATCAGCGGCATAGCTGTTTACATAAACTTTCATTGCATTGTTCAATGTACCAACAAACTTGGTGTTTGTAGGTGCTTCGAATGTGCCTTCAGTTGTACGTGCAAATGCTGATGTTGTAGCACTTTGTAGGATGGTCAATGCAAATGGGCTTACCACTGCATAGTTACCAGCACCACGACGTGTACGTTGAGCGATCAAGTTGCTTACGCGATTGATCATAACTGCCAAGGCAGCATGCTCATCACCAACGAATGTAGCTGTACCACTTACAGACGCTTGGTCATAAGTGTATGTAGCTGTACCAGCTAGTGTGATTAGAGATTGGATAATCTCTTGATCGATTTCAGCAGTGATTTCTTGAGCCAAAGCAGCCATGATCTCAGCTTCAACGTCGATACCTTGTTGAGCTTGAGCGTCTTGAGCGGCTTCAAATGTCCAGCGAGCTGATAACTTACGTGTCTTAGCTTCAACTGTTTGCTTCAAGATTTGAATGCTTAAACGGTTACCAGCTTGACCTTCTAAAGTAGCTGTTGAAGCTGCCTTAGCTGATGCATCACCAGCTTGGTTACCAGAGTAAGACTGAGCAATCTTGAATGGGCTTAATGCCTCTTCACCTGCTGTTACACCAGCGCCAGTTGAAGTATCAGCATAACGCACACGTAATGTGTGGATCTGACCAACTGGACCAGTCATTGGTTGTACGCCAAGTAATTCGTTAGCAATAACGGTTGGCATAACGCGACGGATTACTGGAAGAATCACGCGATTTAATGTTGCGACGTTGCCGGCAGAAGTGGCACCAGCTGTAGCAGTCTCTGCCAAATACTTGCGAGTATTTTCTAGAGTCACGCCCATAACTGATTTTTTAGTGCCTTGTAGGCCTTCTAAAAGTGCTTCTTTTGTTTCCGACCAACGGCTTGTTAGTAGTTCTGACATTTAAATTCTCCTTAAATTTTTAGTCCTGCGAGCTTGCGAATATCAACGATGTTGCTATCGCTCTCACTGCTACGTGTGCTGTTGGAAATCTTATTTCCTGTTATTTCTTTAGCCTCTACAAGTGCCTGTTTCTTCTGCGGAGCCTTGCCATTAATTACTGATGGCAAGTACTTCTCGAATGATTCGTTAAGTTTTTCTGTTTTCACAGTTGTCATTAACTCACTCATGATAGCACGTTGCTCACTGTTAAGTGGGCTTAGTAACTCGCTCATGATTGATTTTCTTTCTTGACTCTCTTTAAGAGCACGGATCTCAGCTTCTTTACTTTCTAAGATTTTTTCAGCTTTTACAACAGCCTGAGCGGCTTCTTGCATTGCATGATCTTTCAAGTCTATGACTTTGAGTAATTTTGCTGTTTCCGATTTTTCATTTAGGTAACTGCTTTGATATTCTGCGGCAAAAGCCTCGAATAGCTTGCGACCAAAGTCTTGACGACGAGCTGCCTCAATGTCTTCTTTCAGTGATGTAATTTCAGAACTTAGGTTCTCTGTTACAACTGATTCAACCATCTTAGCGGCACGTTCAACAAACTGTTGTTTTACCTTCTTGATTTCTTGACGACCTTCGCGAACTAAGCGAACCTTAGTTTCAGCGAGATCACGTTTATCTTGCATAAACTCTGTAATTTCTTGAGCTAGAGCTTCAACTACGAATTGTTCCAATTTACCAAACTTAGTTGCCATTACTACTTGATCTTCGTGTAATTCTTTCACTTCAGAAGCTAGTTGACGAGTAACGAATTCTTTCATTACTTGTGAAACTTGTTGCTTTTGTTGTGCTAGCTTAACTTTCATTTCAGCTAGTTGATTACGATCATCAGCAAACTCAACAATCTCAGCGGCTAATTGCTCAGAGATCATGCGATCTACTGCTTCAATCATTGTGTTCTTGTCGTGTTCGTATTTTTGTGCGAATTCTTCGCGTAGTTGTTGAGTAGCAGTTTCCTTAGCTTCGTTGATACGAGCTTCGAATGCCTGTTCAATTGACTCTTTGATCTCTTCTGAAATCACATTGTTTTCAAATAACGATTTTAGTGCGTCCAACATGTGATTCTCCTTATTATTGGAGTTTGTTTATTATTGCTAATAAACTCTCTTTGAGATATTTCTGTGCCTTAGGATCACCTTTTACCTCTTGCGCTATACGCAAGGCACTTAATCCGCCCTTACTATTCATAAGGTGTTCATAAATTGGTGTAGGATATGCTCCTGGAGCACTGGGTTGAGCTACCATATCTACTGTGATAATCTCAAAATCTGATACTTCACCGGATCCGTCATCTCTGACGTTTCCGGATCCGCGACTACTTACGCCTAATTTAACTCCGCTTTCTAGCATCGTTTTAATTAGTTGTCCCATAGGGGTAGGAAGTATTTTCAACTTCCCATAACCATTTGGACCGTCCATCCACATATTAACTATCATGTGACTTACACGATCCAAATTAATTTTTAGATCATCTGGATGATCTACTTCTCCGAGAACTGAATAGCCGTTTTGAATCTGATCGTTAAGGGTTTTGACAGCCTTGCCAATCTCTTGCACCGGATAAACACGCTGATTAGCGTTTCTTATACCGCCCTGGATACAAATCCCGGACATGTATAAGTTTTTTCCTTCTTTGTCATCAGACTCAACGACCATTTTTGCTTCGTTGAAACTGAGATTCTCTCGGAGG
>Ga0214170_1000015_pt1 | contig 98057 bp, 88 predicted proteins | sample TroBogEpilimnion_2_FD_153008 | JGI IMG/M metagenome (GOLD analysis project Ga0214170, IMG submission 153008) | Freshwater microbial communities from Trout Bog Lake, WI - 27JUN2007 epilimnion | ecosystem: Environmental > Aquatic > Freshwater > Lake > Epilimnion/Euphotic zone | place: Trout Bog... | reverse complement strand
TCCGTTAGCAATTGCACGGCCACTAGCTGCCCAAGGAAATAAGCCTTTCTCATAAGCAATACCTTTAGCTTTACATTGCTCTTCAGTGAGACCTGCCCAAGCAACTTCTGGATCTGTATAAGCAACTGAAGGAATTTGTAAAACATCAAAATAGGACTTTAGGCCACTGACAACTTCAGCTGCAACATGACCTTCATGAACGGCTTTGTGAGCAAGCATAGGCTGTCCCACAATATCTCCAATAGCAAAAACATGTTGAACGTTTGTTCTCATTTGTTGATCAACTGGGATAAACCCACGCTCATCAACGATGACACCAGCATTTTCAGCTGCAATTTTTTTACCATTCGGAATTCTACCAACAGCAACAAGTACTAAGTCATAACATTGCATTTCTGTAGGTGCATTAGGCCCTTCAAATTGCATCCAAATACCATCATCCTTAGCTTCAGATTGAACAGCTTTGGTCTTCAACATGACGCGGTTAAAGCGAGATAAATTCATCTTCTCCCAAACTTTAACTAAATCTCGGTCAGCTCCAGCCATCAGACCATCAGCCAATTCCACAATATCAATTTGCGAACCTAGAGAACTGTAGACAGTGGCCATCTCTAGACCAATAATTCCACCACCAATGACCAACATTCTCTTAGGAATAGATTTAAGTTCAAGTGCTCCAGTACTATCAACAATCCTTGGGTCTTTAGGCAAGAATGGTAAGGAAACTGATTGACTACCTGCCGCAATAATCACTTTTTCAAAGCGAATAACTTCTTTTTTACCGGTTAAATCCCAACTATTTCCAGCTGTTTCTTCAAGTTGGATGTGGTTAGCGTCAATGAATGTACCAACACCACGAAGAAATTGAACTTTTCTAGCTTTAGCCATTCCAGCTAAGCCATTCGTTAATTGGCTAATGACACTTTGCTTATGCGCTCTTAATGCATCTAGATCAACTGTAGGTGCACCATAACTAACGCCATGTTTAGCCATTGATTTAACTTCTTCCATGACCGCTGCAGTATGTAACAATGCTTTAGAAGGAATACACCCAACATTCAAACATACACCTCCTAAAGTGGAGTAACGTTCAACTAAAATAGTATTAAGGCCTAAATCAGCACCTCTAAATGCTGCACTGTAACCGCCGGGGCCTGATCCTAGAACCAGTAATTGGCATTGGTGATCTACCTTACCACTAAATGAACCCGCTACAGGAGCAACAACAGGCACAACTGGTGTGACTACAGAAGCCTCAGCTTTGACAGGTGCAGAATCCTGAGGTGTACTAACAGCACCATCAGATGCCTCTACTGTCAAAATAGGAGTTCCAAGACTTACTTTATCTCCTATTTTGATGTTGATAGAAACTACCTTACCATTAACATCACTAGGAACTTCCATCGTAGCTTTGTCAGACTCTAAGACAATAAGGGCTTGCTCTTTAACAACTTCATCCCCAGGTTTTACTAATACTTCAATCACCGGTATGTCGTGAAAATCACCAATATCAGGAACATTAATTGTTTGAATAGTCATCGTTATTCCTTAAAGTGTTACTCTACGAAAATCTGACATTAATTCAGCAATATATGCATTGAATCTAGTTGCCAAAGCACCATCAATAACACGATGATCAGCAGTCAATGACAATGGGCAAATTAATCGTGGAACAAATTGCGAACCATCCCAAATTGGTTTGGTAGCTGCTTTGCTAACTCCTAAAATAGCCACTTCAGGTGCATTAATAATTGGAGCAAAGTAAGTTCCACCAATACCGCCAACTGAAGAAATAGTGAAACATGCGCCTTGCATTTGATCTGGTTTGAGCTTGCCATCTCTTGCTAGTTTTGCAAGTTCACTAGTTTCTTGAGCTATTTCTAAAATGTCTTTTTGATCAACATTACGAATCACCGGAACGACTAAACCATTTGGAGTATCTGCAGCAAAACCTAAATGAAAATACTGCTTGAGTATTAACTCTTCACCATCAAGAGAACTATTAAACTCTGGATATTTCTTAAGTGCTTTTACACATGCTTTCATCATAAAAGCCAATAAAGTCACCTTAACGCCTGATTTTTCATTTGCTTTATTTGTCTGAACTCTAAAAGCCTCTAAATCTGTAATATCAGCATCTTCATGATATGTAACTGCAGGAATCATTGCCCAGTTTCTAGACAAATTCGCAGCAGATATTTTTTGAATCCTAGATAAAGGACGCGTTTGAATCTCACCAAACTTTTTAAAGTCAATTTTTGGCCATGGCAACAATTGCAATCCATTACCCGCCGCTGAACCTGAAGCTACAGGAGCTACGGTGCTTCCACTTAAAATACCTTTAATGTATTGCTGCACATCCTCTTGAGTAATCCTACCTTTAGGACCAGTACCTTTAACCTTTGTAATATCAGCACCAAGTTCTCTTGCATATTTTCGAACAGATGGACTTGCATGACTTGCTGTAGTCGGTGATATTTCTTGAACAACAGGTGCAGTAGCTTTTGTTGGTGTTGGTGGAACAATCGTGAGATCAACTGCTTTAGGAGCAGGCGCACTTGGAATAGGTGCTGGCGCTGGTGCTGATGAAGAAGCAGTCTGCGGCGTAAGATCTTGCGCGCCTCCCTCTTCTAATATAAGTAATAAACTTCCTTCAGAAACCTTATCACCAAGCTTTACCTTTAATTCCTTAACAACACCAGAAAATGTAGACGGGATATCCATTGTTGCTTTATCAGACTCTAAAGTAATTAAGGATTGTTCCTTAGCAACTGTATCTCCAACCTTTACATGCAACTCAATAATAGGAATCTCTTTGTAATCACCAATATCAGGAACTTTAATTTCGATCATGTTTGACATTGAAAGCTCCTTAAACAGTCATTGGATTTGGTTTAGTGATGTCTAAACTATATTTATTGATTGCCTCAGCCACTTTTTTAGCATCGATTTGGCCATCATCAGCTAAAGCCTTCAATGCAGAAATAGTAACCCAGTAACGATCTACTTCAAAGAAGTGACGTAAATTTTCTCTAGTGTCAGAACGACCGTAACCATCAGTACCAAGTACGGTGTATCGTTTTCCTAATTGCTGTATTGCTGGACGAATTTGCTCTGCAAATAACCTCACATAATCAGTGGATGCAATTACAGGGCCCGCAAACTTGGTTAACAAATTCTCTACATGAGATTTTTGTGGCTTATCTGTTGGGTTTAGCAAATTATGACGGTTAACTTTTTGTATGTCTCTTGCTAACTCAGTAAAGCTTGGGCAACTCCATAAATCTGATGCAACACCCCAATCTTCTTTTAACAATTCTGCTGCAGCCATAACTTCTCTAAAGATAGTACCGCTACCAAGTAACTGCACTCTTAACTTAGATTTAGCATCACCAATACTTTGTAAATGATACATACCTTTGAGTATGTCTTTTTCGCTTCCTTTTGGCATTGCAGGATGAGCATAATTCTCATTCATCAAGGTGATGTAGTAATAAATATCTTCTTGCTCAGTCAACATGCGACGCATACCGTCTTGAATAACTACAGCTAACTCAAAACCAAATGTTGGATCATAGCTAACACAGTTAGGAATACCTAAACTAAATAGATGGCTATGACCATCCTCATGTTGTAAACCTTCACCATTCAGGGTAGTACGACCAGCAGTACCTCCTAATAAAAAGCCTCTAGATCTCATATCACCAGCGGCCCATGCCAAATCACCTATACGCTGGAAGCCAAACATTGAATAGAAAATATAGAAAGGTAACATCGGTACACCGTGCGTTGAATAAGATGTCGCTGCAGCTATCCAATCACACATCGCACCTGCTTCGTTAATACCTTCTTGAAGAATCTGACCAGTTTGATCTTCTTTATAGAACATTAGTTGGTCTCTATCTTGTGGTTCATATAGTTGACCCACGTGACTCCAAATACCTAATTGTCTAAACATACCTTCCATACCAAATGTTCTAGATTCATCTGGAACAATTGGTACTACTCTCTTACCGATTGCCTTATCTTTCACAATCATATTTAGAAGTCGGACAAATGCCATAGTTGTGGACACTTCACGTCCTTCAACTGTAGCTTCAAGAAGGGGTGCAAAGGTATCTAAACTAGGAACTGGAAGGGATTCTGCTTTCGCTCTTCTTTGTGGCAAATAACCACCAAGTTCCATACGCTTTTTACGCATATACTCAAGTTCAGGGCTACCTTCAGCAAATTTAATATACGGGACGTTTTCTAGCTCTTCATCCTTCACTGGTAAATTAAAGCGATCTCTGAAAGCTTTAACATCCTCAATACTCATTTTTTTCTGTTGGTGAGCAATATTCATTGCCTCACCTGAGGCTCCCATTCCATAACCTTTAATTGTTTTTGCCAAGATTAAAGTAGGTTGACCCTTATGGTGAACGGCAGAATGGAATGCTGCAAAAACTTTGTGAGGATCATGTCCACCACGATTTAGATTCCAAATATCATCATCTGTCCAATCTGCTACTAACTCTTGTAATTCTGGAGTATTGAAAACATGAGCTCTAACGTATGCACCATTTTTTGCTTTCATTGTTTGGTATTCACCATCAACAATCTGCGCCAAACGGTTCATCAGCAAGCCTTTTTTGTCTCTCGCAAACAAAGCGTCCCAATGAGTACCCCAAACTACCTTAATAACATTCCAACCAGAACCTCTAAACTCGCTTTCTAATTCTTGAATAATGCTTCCATTACCACGAACAGGACCATCTAAACGTTGAAGATTACAGTTAATGACAAAAATGAGGTTATCTAATTTCTCTCTACCTGCCATACCAATAGCACCTAGAGACTCAGGCTCATCGGTTTCACCATCACCTAAAAAAGCCCAAACTTTTCTACCCTCTGTCTTCACCATTCCACGGTCTTGCATGTACTTCATGAAGCGGGCTTGATAAATAGCCATAATAGGACCAAGTCCCATAGAAACTGTTGGGAACTGCCAGAAGTTAGGCATCAACCATGGATGGGGATAGCTAGAGATACCCTTTCCGCTGACTTCTTGACGGAAATTATCTAATTGATCCTCATTTAATCTACCAAGTAAGTAAGCTCTTGAGTAAACACCAGGTGCAGAATGACCTTGCACGAAAACTAGGTCACCACCATGTTGATCTGAGGGTGCGTGCCAGAAATGATTAAAACCAACATCATATAAAGTTGCTGCTGACTGAAAGGAAGAAATATGACCGCCAACATTGGTATCTTTATTAGCACGAAGAACCATGGCCATCGCATTCCAGCGAGTATAAGATCGAATACGATGCTCAACTTCTTGATCCCCAGGAATACGGGCTTGACGCTCTACCGGAATCGTATTGATATAAGGTGTTTGAGCATGAAAAGGTTGATCAACTCCGTTAACCCTTGCATACGCTATTTGCTGATCAATCAAATAAGCAGCACGATCAGTGCCCTCAGTTTGAATGACACCATTCATGGCATCAAGCCATTCCTTAGTCTCGACAGGATCAATATCTATAGAATCATTATTGGGTAATTTAATGTTTATATCTTGAGGAACGGCTGCCATTTTTATCTCCTTTGTGATTAATTACATTCTAAATTTAGATGGAATAATTTCAAGTTTTTTTTCATATCTTGATAATATTTTTCATATTATGGGATTTTATTCATTAAAACATATAAATTGAGTATCTCTAAAGCAACAATTCAAGCAAAATAGAATGTATGAAGAAATTGATCAACTTCAAAAAATACTTACCGGTTTTTTTTGCACCTACCACAAACAGTAAAAAGCTGACCCAGCAGTCTGTTAACTATTTATACACCCCTATTATTGCTATCTTGTTATTTATGTTGGCAATGATTGCAATATTGTGGTCACTCTCAACCCAGGAGTCTGATCAGGCAGAAATTGCTTTTGATAGGGAAGTATCCTATGCAGAACAAAGAATTCAAGCAAACTTTGATCTTAATGAAGAAGAAATACTTTCCATAAGTAAGAAACTTCCCTCTAATTTGGGCTCAAAATTTAATGGGGAGTTCTATAAGCTTACGAGCAACATGCTCAATAAGCATCCAGAAATATTACTAATTCAAACCTTTAACAACGATTCTAAAAAGAATATTTCATACCCAAGCGCAGATGATGAAGATTGGAATTCTGAACAAAGCATTCAATCAAAGCTAAATTCAAGTTTGCTCTTTGCTATCAAAGAAGCTCAAACCTCTGGAAGAGGAACTTATGGAGGACTTCTAGAAATAAAGGTTGGTAGCTTTAATCAAACCTTTAATCAGGAAAGATCTCTAGTATTTTGGTACGTTCAGCCCGCATCAAGATTTACTGAACAAAATCAAACTATAGCAGTTTTATACTCCGTACCATTAATCATCAGCAAAATCATACCTAAAGATATCCTTGCCAGACATCGTTTCTCTTTACTTGATGGCGAAGGGCAAATTCTTTACAGCCTAACTGATAGAAATCTAAAAAAGAATCATAGTACCCATCAAATTAAACTGAGTAAGTTTGCCGATAACCTTACTCTTCAAGCCCAAAGTTACCCTTTACCAAGTAATCTTAGCTTTCAAATGCTTTTCTGGCTTGTGATTGGTTTATGTTCATATGTGATTTGGAGCTTTTGGTCAATTTGGCGGCAAATGAAATTTCGTCAAGATATACAAAGGAATTTAATCAAAGAAACCAACTTCAGACGCGCCATTGAAGATTCAATGCCAATTGGGCTAAGGGTACACGAACTCGATGGAAGAATAAGCTATGTCAATCCCGCTTTTAGCAAGATGGTTGGCTGGAATGCCGATGAGCTTCAGGGCCTATCCCCACCTTTTCCATTTTGGGCAAAAGAGGACGAAGTTGTAAATTCAATGAAATTGAATACTATTTTTAAAACAAGTTTCAGCCCACCTAGCGGTCTTGAAGCAGTTTTAACCGATAAGCAGGGAAAAAAAATCTATGTTAGAAACTTTATTTCCCCAATGGTTGATGCAAAAAACAAGCAAACAGGTTGGATCGCTTCTTTAATTGACATTTCTGAACCAAGGCGAATTCGAGATGAACTTGCGATCTCTCAACAGCGCTTTATTACGGTTCTAGAAGGAATTACAGCAGGTATCTCCGTAATAGACCACAAAACAGGACAGCTTCTGTACTCCAATAATCTATATCAAGAAATGTTTGGTACTTCAGCTGAAGCCCATCATTTACTTTTAGGGGCAGAAGCATTTTCAGAAGACAATTTTGATCTTGAAAACGATAACGTGGATGGTTACGCAGGACTACCCTCTTCTGCACTCACACCAATTCTTGGGGATACAAGAGAAGTACAAATACCAGATAGATCTAATTGGTATGAAATTCGCAGAAGATACATACCATGGACAGATGGCCATCTGGCTCAAATGCTCATCACTACTGATATTACTGATCGCAGACTAGCTCAAGATAATCTTCGCGCTCAAGAGGAAAAACTTCAATTTTCAAGTCGCTTAACCACAATGGGAGAAATGGCATCCTCCATTGCGCACGAGCTGAATCAACCTTTGGCTGCGATCAATAATTACTGCATGGGCTTGATGAATCGTCTCAGAGCAAAAAAAGACGAGCAGTTAAATATTGAAATTATTCCAGCTATTGAAAAAGTCAGTGCCCAAGCTCTTCGAGCAGGAACCATTATTCAGCGTATTAGAAATTTTGTAAAACGTAGTGCCCCACAACGTCAGTCATGTCACATCGATCAAATTATTAATCAGTCAATAGAACTTGCAGAAATAGAAGCACACCGACAAGGTATTCGATTAGAGAAAAATATTAGTCCACAATTACCAGAATGCTTTATTGATCCTATTTTGATTGAACAAGTCATTGTAAATCTCATCAAAAATGCAATAGATAGCGTTAAAGACGCTTACCCCAGATCAAGACGTGGCAAAGCACCACCTATCTTTATTCATGCAAAACTCAATACAGAACTTCAACACCCAATGTTAAGTATTCAAATTATTGATGGTGGAAAAGGAATTGATAAAGATATTATCTCTCAAATTTTTGATCCTTTTTTCAGCACTAAAGAAGAAGGAATGGGTATGGGTTTAAATATTTGCAGATCCATTATTGAATCACATGAAGGTCGTTTGATCGCAGAAAATAATACCAGTTTTATAACAGCGAACGATACTGTTAATACATTTGAAAATGAAGTTTTCATGGGTTGTACATTCACTATCTTATTGCCCATTGAAGCATATCTACTAACAACTAATCAAAATTTACAAAATTCATAAGAAATTGTATAAAACCATTATTATTACTACTGAATAGTTAATTAATTGATAGGATTAGGCATGAACTCAATTTATAGCGAAAAGCCAAAAGAAATAATTTATGTAGTTGATGATGATGAAGCTGTTCGAGACTCATTAAGTTGGCTATTAGAAAGCAATGGCTATCTTGTGAAGTGCTTCAGTAGTGCTGAGCGCTTTTTACAATCAGTTACAGGATCCGATCGCGAAGTTACATCTTGTGCAATTTTAGACGTTAGAATGCCCGGTATGTCTGGTCTTGAACTTCAAGAACATCTGATTGCAGAGTCAATCCCGATGCCTATTTCATTCATTACTGGTCATGGTGACGTTTCTATGGCAGTGAACACCATGAAAAAAGGCGCCATTGATTTCATTGAAAAGCCTTTCAAAGAAAATGAATTACAAAATCTAGTAGAAAAGATGTTAGTGACAGCAAGAAGCGCATACAAAGAAGCTTCTATGCAAAAAAATAACCAAAGTCTATTATCCAAATTAACCAGCAGAGAACGCCAAGTTTTAGAGCGTATCGTTGCAGGTCGTTTAAACAAACAAATAGCTGATGATCTGACAATCTCCATCAAAACTGTTGAAGCCCACCGTGCCAACATTATGGAAAAACTAAACGTCAGCACAGTGGCTGATCTGTTACGTTTAGCACTGTCAGAAAAAAGCTAATTCAAAATGCCAGCTAAACTTCTCGATGGAAATCAGCTCTCTCGACAATTGCGAGCAGAAATCGCAACATCAAGCGCAATCCTAACTGCAAAAGGGACTAAACCAGGATTAGCGGTTATCCTTGTTGGGGAAAATCCTGCAAGCCAAATTTATGTCAGAAACAAAGTTAAAGCTTGTGAAGATGCAAATATTTATTCTGAACTAATTCGCTTGCCTCAAGATATATCAGAACAAGAATTACTAGATCATATTCATCAACTAAATGCAGATGAACAGATTCATGGGATATTAGTCCAACTCCCTCTTCCTGCTCATATAGATAGTCATTTAGTCCTTGAAGCAATCGACCCTTATAAGGATGTAGATGGCTTTCACGTTGCAAATGCAGGTGCTCTAATGACAGGTAAACCTATTTTTAAGCCATGCACACCATACGGATGTATGAAGATTTTAGAGAGTATCGATTATCCTATCCGTGGTGCTAGAGCAGTGATTGTTGGAGCCTCCAATATCGTAGGTAAACCAATGGCTATGCTTCTTCTTCAGGCAGGAGCGACCATTACTATTTGTAACAGCAAAACTAAAGATCTTGCTGCACATACTAAAGAAGCTGATATCTTAGTTGTCGCTACAGGTATTCCTAAAATGATTTCAGCACAAATGGTCAAGCCAGGTGCTGTAGTAATCGATGTAGGTATTAATCGCTTACCAGATGGAAAACTTTGTGGAGATGTAGATTTTGACGAAGTGAAATATGTCGCTGGTTGGATTACCCCTGTTCCTGGCGGCGTAGGTCCAATGACAATCACCATGCTCTTGCAAAACACTTTAGAAGCAGCAAATCATTTTCATCTTTAAGAGTACTTAATATGAGTAATCCACTATTAGAAATGGGTAACGATTTACCCAACTATTCCGCTATTCAACCAAGCCATATCGAGGAAGCAATTGATGTGTTTCTTGATAAGGCTCAATTAGCTTTAGATCACGCTATCAAAACTGATATTGCCCCAACTTGGGAAAACCTCATCGACCCTTTAGAACTTGTGAATCAGGATTTAGGTCGCGCTTGGGGTGTGGTCAATCATCTCACTAGTGTTTTAGACTCAACTGAATTAAGAGCTGTACATGCAAAAATGTTACCTAAGGTGACTGCATTTGGAAGTACTTATTCTCAAAGCCTTGAGTTGTTTGAGAAATATAAAAAAATCAAATCTTCTTCATCTTGGACTTCCTTAACAGGGGCACAACAAAAGGTCATCAATAATGCAATCCGAGACTTCCAATTAGGAGGCGCTGAACTAGACCCTTCACTTAAGCCAAGATTTGCAAGTATTTCAGAAGAACTTGCAAATTTAACGAAATCATTTTCCGATAATGTTTTAGATGCAACTGATGCATTTATTCATGTAGTTTCCGATATCAATGAGTTAGAAGGTCTTCCAGAGGATGCATTAATTGCAGCAAAAGAACTTGCTTCTAGTCAACAGAAAGAAGGTTGGGCTTTTAGTCTAAAATTTCCCTCTTATTTCCCCGTTCTACAACTAGCTAAAAATCGTAATCTTCGCCAAAAAATGTATGAAGCTTACGTTACGCGTGCATCTGACCTAGGTTCTCAACTAGGTATGGGAAAAGCTGACTGGGACAATAGTCAAATCATGTTAGATATTTTGCGTCTGCGCAAAGAAGAATCACAAATGCTTGGGTTTGATAATTATGCCGCCTTAAGCATCGTTCCCAAAATGGCAAAATCAGTAGAAGAGGTCCGTTCGTTCTTACAAGAGTTTGCGCAGCGAGCACATCCTAGTGCACTCAAGGATCTTCAAGAACTCGAGGAATTCTCAAAAAATAACTTAGAAATTGAACACCTTGAACCTTGGGATATTAGTTATGCTTCTGAACAATTAAAACAAGCCAAATACAATTTTTCAGAAAATGAAGTTAAACAATACTTTCCTATCGACCAAGTATTAAATGGACTTTTTCATGTTATTGAAAACCTCTTCGAAGTCAAAATTCAACACTGCAATTTACCAATCTGGCATACGGATGTTCAGTCTTTCGAAGTCAAAAATAAGAACAACGATCTCGTAGCCTGTTTTTACCTAGATGCTTACGCACGAAGCGGTAAACGTGGTGGAGCATGGATGGACGATGCTAGAGGTCGAATGGTATTGAAAAATGGAAATGTTCAAACACCTGTGGCTTACTTAGTTTGCAATTTTCCCCCTCCAATGACAATTAATGGTCAATTGCGTAGTGCAACCATTTCGCATGATGATGTCATAACGCTTTTCCATGAATTTGGGCATGGACTACACCATATGCTCACTAAAGTAGATGCACTGGGTGTTTCAGGTATCAATGGTGTTGAATGGGATGCTGTAGAACTCCCAAGTCAATTCATGGAAAACTTTTGCTGGGATTATGAAGTCATTGAAAAATTATCAAAACATATTGACCACCAATCAAGCTTACCGCGTGAACTTTTCAAAAAAATGTTAGCAGCCAAGAATTTCCAAAATGGATTGTTTACATTGCGCCAAATTGTATTTGCAAGTTTTGACTGGGAATTACACTCCAGTTTTCAACCGAATCAATCAACATCTGATGACATCTTAGAACTGTCTCGCTCTATCAATGCGAAGGTACACGTCCTTCCACAAGCCAATATTTCTCGCTGGCCACATTCTTTCAGTCATATATTTGCTGGGGGCTATGCTGCTGGCTACTATAGTTATAAATGGGCAGAAGTACTCTCTGCAGATGCATTTGCCGCCTTTGAAGAAAAAGCCTCGCAATTTGGATCTATTCTTAACCCTGAAGTTGGAATCTTATATCGTCAAGAAATTCTTGAGGTTGGTGGAAGTAGACCTGCAGCAGAATCCTTTAAGGCCTTCCGCGGCCGCCCTCCAACCATTGATGCTCTATTACGCCATGGCGGACTTCTGCAAAAATAGGCTATTCAATGAACACTATTAGAATCGCAACTTGGAATGTGAATTCAATCAAAGTGAGACTTCCTCACCTATTACAATGGCTTTCTGATTGTGAAAAAAACAAACAAACTATTGACCTTATTGGCTTGCAAGAGCTGAAATTAACTGAGGACAAGTTCCCTTATCAGGCCTTAGAAGATAGCGGCTATTGCAGCCTAGCATTAGGTCAAAAGACATATAACGGCGTTGCATTAATTGTTCGTAAAGAGTCTCTTGCTCCACTTCATCAAACACAAGAAACTATATTTTTACATGCACAGAAAAATATACCTGATTTAGAAGATGAACAACAACGATTAATTGCCTCTACGATTCAATTTAAAGAAACAACTCCAATACGAGTTATCTGTGCCTATTTTCCCAATGGCCAAGCACCAGGCTCAGAAAAGTTTTTATATAAGATGCGATGGCTTGAAGCTCTCCATCAGTTTTTAAAAACAGAGCTCGTGAAATTTCCTCGTTTAATATTAATGGGCGATTTTAATATTGCTCCCAAAGACGAGGATGTCCATGACCCGAAAGTATGGGAAGGGCAAAACTTAGTTTCCCCTGAAGAGCGTGCTTTTTTTTCTAGCTTTGAGGAACTTGGTTTAGTAGATAGCTATAGACTCTTTGATCAGGCTCCAAAAAGTTTTAGTTGGTGGGATTACAGAATGATGGGGTTTCGTCGCAATGCTGGGCTTCGCATTGACCACATTATGATCTCTAAAGAGCTACAAGAAAATTGCTCTTCCTGCAGCATTGACACCAATCCTAGGAAGTGGGAACAACCTTCAGATCATGCCCCCGTTATACTGGGTTTGCAAAAGTAGTTTACTTACTCAATTCCTAATTCTTGCAATTTGCGGGTAATAGTATTTCTACCAATTCCTAAGCGTTCTGCAGCCTCAACTTTACGCCCTCTAGTCGTTTCAAGAGCTGCTTCAATAACTGCTTTTTCAAATTGATTAAGTAAGTTTTGAAAAACATTCTCTTTACCATCTTCCAACATCTTTTTCGCTAGCATACCTAATTGATGCTCCCAGTTAACCTTAGGAATTGGAATAGTATGGTTTGATGTATCAACATTAGAGACAATTTCTTTATTTGCAGAAACAACATCACCTGTGAATTGAAATTGCTGTTTAGAAATCGGTGGTGGATATGTCAGATCCCTTGGCAAGTCTTGAACATTAATTTCAGGTGCAGAAATCATCACTGACAACCAATGACAAATACTTTGTAATTGACGAACATTCCCAGGATACGGAAGTTTAGATAAAGCATCTAAGGTTTCAGGCAACAATACCTTGGGTTTAACATTAAGCTGTCTTGCACTCAATGTTAAAAAGTGCTGAGTCAAAATTGGAATATCCTCGACACGATCTCTCAAGGAAGGAAGCCTTAGACGTATGACGTTTAGACGATGGAATAAATCCTCTCTAAACAAACCATTCGCAACTAAATTTTCTAAATTTTGATAACTAGATGCGATGATGCGAACATTGGACTGCATTTGAGTGCTACCGCCAAGACGATAAAACTTACCATCCTCCAGCAATTGCAAAAGAGAACTTTGTAAATGCAAAGGCATGTCTGCAACTTCATCTAAAAATAATGTCCCGCCGTCAGCCTGCTCAAACAATCCACGCTTCATGCTTGTAGCATTTGCAAAAGCTCCACGCTCGTAACCAAATAACTCCGCTTCTATCAAATCCTTTGGCATTGCAGCCAAATTTAACTCAATAAATGGATAATTTGAACGAGCACCATGCTTATGTAAAGCTCTTGCTAATAACTCTTTGCCTGTTCCAGACTCACCAGTAATTAAGATAGTTGCATTTGAAGAACTAAGGCGTCCAACTGCACGAAAAATTTCTTGCATTGCTGGTGCTTGACCAATTAACTCAGGAACAAGATTTTTAGAAGATGATCCAATGCTTGGTGCAAATTGGGTTTTTATAACCTCAGCACTTTTACTTTCTGAAATAGCTCTTTGTAAAATTGCCATAACAGCACCAATATCAAAGGGCTTAGTAATGTATTCAAAAGCCCCTCCTTGCAATGAAGCCACAGCAGAATCCATATCTGAGAATGCCGTCATAATAATGACAGGCAATTTTGGATAATCATGCTTCAACTGTTGTAATAAGCTAATACCATTGCCTCTGGGCATACGAATATCAGATATTACAACCTGTGGTTGCTCTTTCTCTAAAGCATCTAAAACATCGTTAGGATTAGAAAAACTTTTAAATGGGATCATCTCCCTTGCTAAAGATTTTTCTAATACCCAACGAATGGACTGATCATCATCGACAATCCAAACTGATTTCATACATCACCTCTTGATTCAGAATTATTAAAGTACTCTAAGGAAGTATAGGGAATTTGAACATGAAAATCAGTAATGCCTGGCTCGCTATGCACACTTATGAAGCCTCCATGCATCTGAATGAACGATTGTGCTAAAGTGAGGCCTAATCCACTGCCTGAGGATCGTCCAGAAACAAGCGGTAAAAATATATGATCAATGATTTCTGCTGGTATTCCAGGACCATTATCAATAATGTGAATATTCATTGCTAACTTAAATCTTTTTTTACCAATCGTAACGTTTCTAGATACGCTGGTTTTTAATTGAATCTTGGCATCGCCTAAACTGATTCGATCCTCTAAAATCTGCGCTGCATTGTGAACAATATTTAATAAAGCTTGAATTAAGATTTCTTTATCACCAATAATCTCAGGCAAGCTGACATCATAAAATCTAGTAATAGATAAACCCTTCGGAAATTCAGCTAATACAACGCTCCTAACACGTTCTAATACCTCGTGTATGTTTAGCTCAGTGATTTCTTTTTTACGTTTATGAGGGGCCAATAAGCGGTCAACTAAAGTTTGTAAACGATCTACTTCTTTAATCATCACCTTCGTGTACTCTTTAAGAGAAGGATCAGGCAATTCGTAATCTAAAAGTTGTGCTGCTCCACGTATTCCACCCAAGGGATTTTTAATTTCGTGAGCCAAGTTACGCATCAATTCTTTATTGGCCCTTGCTTGCATAATTAAATGCTCTTCTCGAGCACTTTTCATTTGCTGGTCAATTTCAAACCATTCAAAAACATTGAGCTCCGTACTCTCGATTGAGGACAAAATAACATAGGCTAAAAACTCTTTTTGATCCGGGCGAAGAGGTCCGTGACTAAGAATTAAATCTATTCTTTGCGTAGCCCCATCCATCTGAAACTGTTTAAATAGTTCTTCTAATGCATGATTCTCACCAAAAATATCTTTTAATTGATATCCAGTAATATTCTTCTGAGATATTTTTAGTGAAATTTCTGCTGCAGTATTTGCATAAACAACTGCATTTGAAGCACGGTCAAGTATCAATACCGAATTCGGCATCTGATCTAAGACATCTTGAGGATTAAAAAGGGCAGCCGTAGCTGCCCTGCTCTGAAAAATGCGCATGGCGCTAGATCTTAATCTTAGAGTGAGTAATACATATCGAACTCAATTGGATGAGTAGTCATACGGAAACGTGTGACTTCTTCCATCTTCAATGAGATATACGCATCAATCATCGTGTCAGTAAATACACCACCACGAGTCAAGAACTCACGATCTTTGTCCAAATACTCAAGAGCCATATCCAAGCTGCTACATACTGTTGGGATCTTTGCATCTTCTTCTGGGCTTAAATCATACAAGTTCTTATCAGCTGCTTCTCCAGGATGAATCTTGTTTTGAACACCGTCTAAACCAGCCATGAGTAATGCAGAGAACGCGAGGTATGGATTAGCCAATGGATCTGGGAAACGAGTTTCAATACGGCGTCCTTTTGGATTTGCAACGTATGGAATACGGATTGAAGCAGAACGGTTACGTGCTGAGTAAGCTAACTTAACAGGAGCCTCAAAACCTGGAACTAAACGCTTGTATGAGTTTGTACCTGGATTTGTAATTGCATTCAATGCACGAGCATGCTTGATGATTCCGCCGATGTAATAAAGGGCAAATTCTGATAAGCCTGCATAGCCATTACCAGCAAATAAGTTAATACCATCTTTCCATACAGATTGGTGAACGTGCATACCAGAACCATTATCGCCAACAACTGGTTTAGGCATGAAAGTTGCTGTTTTGCCATAAGCATGTGCAACGTTGTGAACAATGTATTTTTGGAGGATTGTCCAATCAGCACGTTGTACTAATGTGCTAAATTTTGTTCCCAACTCGTTCTGGCCTTGACCAGCAACTTCGTGGTGATGAACTTCAACTGGAATACCTACAGACTCTAACAATAAACACATTTCAGAACGCATATCTTGGAATGTGTCTAATGGTGCAACTGGGAAATATCCACCTTTTTTACCAGGACGGTGACCAGTGTTGCCACCTTCAAATTCTAAACCTGATGACCATGGAGCTTCTTCGGAATCAATCTTCACGAAAGAACCCTGCATATCGGAACCCCAACGTACACCATCAAAAATAAAGAATTCTGGTTCTGGACCAAAATATGCTGTATCACCAAGACCAGTGCTCTTTAAATAAGCTTCGCAACGCTTTGCGATAGATCTTGGGTCACGATCGTAACCTTTACCATCTGAAGGCTCTACAACGTCACATGTCAATACCAAAGTTGGCTCTTCATAGAAAGGGTCAATATATGCTGTTGAAGCATCAGGCATTAAAAGCATGTCAGAAGCTTCAATACCCTTCCAACCAGCAATTGATGAACCATCAAAAGCATGTCCACTTTCAAATTTATCTTCTCCAAAAGCGGATACAGGTACTGAAACGTGTTGCTCTTTCCCTTTTGTATCTGTGAAACGAAAATCCACAAAAGTGATCTCTTTTTCTTTGACCAACTTCATAATGTCAGCAACAGCTTTACTCATCTAGTTCTCCTAAAACGATGAAATACAAAAAAATAAAATCCTTATTCATTAAAACAAAATAAGGCTACACAAAAAAATCAATCTGCACCATAATAGTGCAAATTGGTACTACTGTTAAGCAAAATAATTACTTTGATAAATCATACGTCATGGTATTGAACGCTTCAACCCCAACCCGTAACTCTTTCAACGCGACATCAACCTGATTTGCGGGACCTTTGACGCCAAGTTCCATATGGCGCTGAGCGAGAATACCCTCCTTGCTAGGGTCACCAACAGAAGGTAAGCTAAAAATTTTAATTTCAGGATATTTTTTCTCAATCTCTTCCATCAAGGGTGTAATTGTTGCTTCCATCGCTCCAGCAGCAATAAAACTCTTTTCAACATAATCCAATTGATGAAAAAGGTCTTTATAAAAAGTTTCTAAGATCCATTCCATCATAGGACTTGCCATTACAGGAAAGCCTGGCATGAAGTAATGTTCTTGAATATAAAATCCCGGAATCTTATTGTAGGTATTAGGAATAATGTTTGCTCCCACAGGGAATTCTCCCATACGTAAACGTGGAGCATTGATTGGGGAGTCAACATCAGCTTTAACAGGATCCCCCTCAGCAGTTTCTATGATTCTTTGACCTATCAAAGCTTTAGCTTCAGGATGTAAAGCCAAGTCTACTCCAAGGGCTTTAGCTGCGCATTGACGGGTATGATCATCAGGGGTTGATCCAATACCACCAGTAATAAAAACTACATCACCACTAGCAAAAGTCCTTTTGAATGTATTAATAATTCTTTGCGGATCATCAGCAATATACTCTGCCCAACTAAGTTGCAGACCACGCTCTTTTAGTAATTCTAATAAACGTGGCATATGTTTATCAGTTCTTCTACCCGATAGAATCTCATCACCAATAACGATTAACCCAATGGTTCTATTTTTTTCTTGTGTCAACTACCTTCTCCCTTTAACTCTCTATATTCTTTTAATGCAAACAATAAATAATGGGCAAACCACAAAGCTCCAAATATAAAAACTAAAGCATAAACCCACATCATGAACATTGATACAAATGGAAATAATACCAAGACAAATATAGATGATAGCCAAAATAATGTTGGCGCTGCTCCAATTAACCCTACTACGATACCAATCAACAATAATGGACCTCGATGCAAAATCATTAAATCCTCACGTTCTTGCTCCGTAGCATGCCTTGATAAAACATCGTAGGTCATTAAACGAGTCGTTAACCACCCCCATAAAATCGGTGGAAGCAAGGCAAAAATAGGCGGGATCCACCAAATTGGTAGGGTAATAAGCACAATGACTAAGAAGATAAAAGTTGAACTGATTGCTACCCACAAACTTCCAAAAAATGATCCGCCATGCTCTTTTTTAAGGGTGCTGTAGGCATTTTGTTTCTCCACATGACGTAATACAGATGTAATGGAGGTAAATGAAACAAGCACCAATATAGTAGTTATTACTAAAGGCATCAAAATAACCACAGAAAAATATGGTGCCACAATTGCTCTAACACTGTCCCAACCTACTACACTCATTGTTTTTTCAATCCATGATGCTGCAAATGAGTTAGTCAAAAAGTCTTTCATCCAATCTAATAATGGAGACCAAGTAAACCATAAGATTCCAAACCAAAGAAGAGCACCAATAAAAAAAGGACGCAAAGTTAACCACAACACCCAAGGATTAAAAATCCCTCTAAGAGAGAGTCCAAAGGAACGAATGATGAGTCGCATTATTCAGCCTCTTAAGGTCAAAGTTGCCCAACATTTTTTTAAAGCAAAAATCTGTTGCTGTAAAAAATGATTGGGGGGTAAATATTCCCTCACACCGCTTGGGTGATAAGACTCATCAAAAACCGCAGTCTTAAATAAAATATCCCACCAAGGAAATAAAACTCCAAAATTACAACCTCCTAGAACTCCAGGCTTACCAGGTATTTCATATCCTAATTCAATAGCATGGTGATAGCGATGAAAATTAGGAGTAACAAGAATATATTTTAAAAACCCATATTCATATGGATAAAACCCATGTTGCCAACTTTGAATTAATCGACTAGTAACAATCAATAATAAAAACTGTCCAGGCTCAACCCCTAAGATCAATCCAACTCCGGTCAATGTAGACGCTCGTAAAATATCATCAAGTAAGTGATTGCGATTGTCTGACCAAGCAGTTAAATGCCTTTGACTGTGATGCAAAGCATGTAATTGCCACCAAAAATTAAATCGGTGGGATAAACGATGATAAAAGTAATCCACCAAATCAAAAATAATTAAATAAATAAAAAAACTAATGATTGGAATTGAAGTAATGCCAGGTAACCAGTTCTCAACATTGAATCTCAAAAATTGGCTATCGTGGAGCAAGGAACCGAAATAAAAGAATACATTTGAAAATAATAAAAAAAATATTAATTGAAAAATGCCAAGCCGATGAAAAATGCTATAAAAAACATCAATACGAATAGCTTGTCGAATTTCAATAGATGAACCAAGATCATTATTGGCGTTAGTTAATAAAGATTCATTTTTTTCTAAAGGGCGAAGAATAAAGGCAATAATAGCAATTTGAATAATACCCAAAACGACGCGATCCAAAATAATGTCTGCATCATCTGCATAACCCATTAAATCGCATAAATACATGATGGGTAGTACCGTATTTTGTACTAACCATTCATGCACTAGATCATAAAGTTCAGACATATAGATGACTATTCAATAGTGGCGAAACAAAAACCTTTTGCTTTTAAACCAGTGATTAACTGATCTAAAACACCAGGAGCCCATGGATCTTTTCTTGACCATATGCCCAAATGAGCCATAGTAATGTCTCCATCTTTAATTTCTTGTAAAGCTTTTTTTAGAAGAACATCATTAGGATACTGTGTGGAAGAAAGCTCATCTCCTAAAAACCCAGCTGGGCTCCAAGCAATGTGTTTATAGGAACATGCATTACCCATTTCAATCAATCTTGGAGAAGTTTTACCTCCAGGAGCTCGCCAAATCTTACTAATATGTTTACCAGTTAATTCATGAAAGCGTTGATCAACTTGTTTTATTTCATGACAAACTTCTAATTGATCTGCACTATACGACTTCCCTGCTTTTGGACCAAATTGTGGCTTAAGAATAACCGTATTATCTTTCCCATTTTTTTGAAAATACGCATGGTGAAGTGTGTGACTACCAAACGTATGACCCTGATTGACCATCGATACCCAAAAGCCTTTCCATGAATCATCTAAAGCCATATCTCCACGATCTGTTCGCTCATTAGCTAAGAAAAAAGTTGCCCGAACATCGTGACGTTTTAAAATGTCAGCAACATATTGAGCAACTGACATATTGCCTGTATCGAAAGTTAAATAAACTGTTTTTTGGCAACTTTGTGCATTTAACTGAAATGAGCTCAATAAAAAAATAAAAGCCAAACCAATTTGGCGACACATATAGTTTTTAACCATAAAAGTATCAATTCCAAGCAGCATTAGGTGTAAAAAATACTCCGTGCGGACTCTTACCAACCTTGATAGTCGTCTCTAACTCATTATTAGTTAGGTTGATTACCCCAATTTTTTTAGCAAAACGAAAACTAACCCATAATTCCTTTTGATTTGGCGTTATATCCATGCAATCCGGTCCGGATGGCAAGCCTCGAATAGTTCCAACAACTTCTAAAGTTTCCATATCAATTTTACTGATGGTAGCGTCTACACGATTAGATACAAATATATGCTTTCCATCACCCAATGGGCGGAAATTATGCGCGCCCTTACCAGTCGTTATTTTTTTTACAGTTTGTTGGTTTTTCCAATCAATGACTTGAACATAATTCTCCCCTGTCATTCCTACAAGTAAATACTTATCTCCAGGCGTCATCCAAAGTCCAGCCGGCATTTTTCCAACCTTCATTTTCCATAAGATTTTTTTAGTTGCTATTTGGATAGCTACCAGTTCATTAGAATCCTGTAATGTAACAAATGCTATTTGACTATCACTTGTAAAGGCAATGTGGCTGGGAGTTTCCGGCAACTTGTAAATGTCTGGATTAGGCTGTATGTCACCATTTTTAACAGCATAAATATCTACTCTATTAAGTCGATTACCCGCAACAACAAACCATTGCTTATTTGGTGAATACCCAATTTGATATGGATCCATAATTTTTGGAATAGTCCCAATTTTATTTCCAGTAACCGCATCCAAAAGAACTAAATTATCACCTGCAGCATTTGCTACTAAAAGATTCTTACCGTCTGGCATCATCATCAAATGGTGAGGTTCTTTACCAATCGGAAATTCATCAATAACCTCCCTCTTTTGCATATCTATTCGACTTACCGAAGCAGAGCCTGAATTCAAAATAATGGCAGTTTTCGGAACTGCAGAAACATCCACCTTTACTAGATTTTTTTCATTAGCAAAAGTATTCCAACAAAAAAAGAAAAGAAGTGCAGAAAGCTTTAAGAAATAAGGTAATTTGTAAGTCTTCATATAAGGTATTTTAACCCTGATAATTGTTTAAAATTTTTTCCATTCGTTTTAATGACATGGGAGTAGGCGTTTTTAACTCCTGCGCAAAAATTGCCACTCTAAGTTCCTCAAATTGCCATCGAATATCTTCTCTCTGGGTATTTTGTTGTTGATTTGAATCGAAATTCTTCAGTATTTGTATATATTGCCTATAAAGCTTATTTAATTGCAACTGGTTTTCTTGATCTCTAGCAAGACTTGATCGCATTTTTTCAATTCGTACCAAAATCCCCTTTAAATAACGTGGAATATGAGTTAATTGCTCATATTTGGTCTGTGATACAAATTGAGAATGAATAAGCCCCTTAAATTGATATTCGATATCTTCATGAGCCGTTTTGGAAATAGCTTTAATGGAAGTAATTTTTTTATTTAATTCATTGGTAATCTCTAAACATTGCAATACTTGCTTTGCAATATCTTGAGCAATTAAAGAAATCTTCGATTTCGCCCCCAGCATTCTTTCTTTAAACTCTTCTTGATTTTTGGGTAATGGTTCAAACAAACAAGATCGCTCGATTGCCATATTCAAAATCTGTTGCATTAACTCATCATGATTTCCTATCTGCATATATAAGAGACCTATTTCTCGAGCGCCAGGAAGTTGCTTTTGAAGAAGTTTTAAGGTCTCTTTATGAAATATTAAACATAAACGTCGAATACCCTGAAAGTGTATGGTTCGCGCTTCTTGTGGGTCATCAAATACATTTAATTCACAATGTGTTTGCATGTCTTGTAAAGCTGGATAACCATAAAATACTTGTTGTCCTTTTTTAATTTCAAGCATTTCAGGCAATTCGCCAAAGGTCCAATCAATAATTTTTACAGATGAGGTTTGATCGTTCGTAGTAAACGGATGAACTGTGTTTTGTGAATCTTGACCTTTTGTACTACTTACTTTATGAATGACAGATTGCCCCACTTCTTGAAAAATTGCACGTGCATCTACAGCATATTGTGATCTTAACTTTTGTAAGTTTCGTTCTAAATCTAACTGTCGACCATGTTCGTCCATCACCCGATAATTCATCATGCAATGTAATGGAATATTTTCCAATCTAAAATCATTACGATGAACTACAACTTGTGTTTTTTCCCTAATTTGGAGTATTAAGGAATCAATTAAATCTCCTTTTCCAAATTGATTTTTCTCTAACCATTCATCAACACAATTTTTAGAAAATTCAGGTAAAGGTACGCAATGTCTACGAAGCTTTTGCGGTAAAGACTTTAGAAGAACATGAATTTTCTCAACACATAAGCCTGGGACTAGCCAAAAACACTTTCTTTCATCAACTTGATTAATTAATGCTAGTGGCACAATCAATGTAACCCCGTCTTTGGGAGAACCAGGCTCAAAATGATAAGTAAGATCTAATTGCGTCCCCATCATTTGCATTTTTTTGGGGTAACGATCATCACTTATATTAGATGCCTCATGACGCATTAAGTCTTTTTTACTCAACAGTAATGATTCATGATGCTCTGGATTTTTATCAAGATAAGCTTGTAATGACCCTCTACTTAAAACGCTCTCAGGTAATCGCTGATCATAAAAATTAAAAATAATTTCATCACTAACTAAAACATCTAATCTTCGTGAACGATGCTCTAGCGCCTCTACTTGCTGAATCATTTGACGATTTTTCCAGAAGAACTGAAAAGTTTTACCAGTTTGCTTTTGAATTTGAGTAATATCTAATTGACCTAATAGACTTCCCTCTACTAATGCTCTTTGAATAAAAATGGTTCTTGCTTCTAAAGCTTGCATTAATGCAAATTTAACTTTTCTGCCATGGTAAAGAGGTAATCCATATAAGGCACCCTGCTCATGCGCCATTACTTCACCAGTCTTAGAATCCCAAAATGGCTCACTCCATGTTTTTTGCAATCGATGTTGGCAAATACGCTCAACCCAACGAGGCTCAATGTTAGCAATATTTCGGGCGTATAGACGATTGGTTTCAACTAACTCACCAGCAACTATCCATGATTTAGGTCTTTTGAGTAAATGATTACCAGGCCAAATAGTTAGCTTGATTCCCCTCGCACCCTCAAACCAATTATCTTCATCTGATTTTTTAGCAATATTACCCAATAAACCTGTTAGAAGTGAAACATGAATTTGCTCATAGGTTGCTGCTAAGGTATTCATCCGCCATCCCTGAGCAATTAATATTTCTTGTAATTGCTGATGAATATCCCGCCACTCACGCATTCGTCGAGGTGACAAAAAATTCTTTTTACATAATTCATCAAATTGTCGATTGCTTGTTTTTTTATCTAATCCTTGGTGATACCAATCCCATAGCTTAATAAAACTAATAAATTCAGATTGTTCGTCGGCAAAAATTTTATGGGCAAGATCAGCTTGTTGAGCAAACTCCATTGGACGATCACGGGGATCTTGAATTGCCATAGCGCTTGCAATAATTAATACCTCTCTTAGCGCAACTTGCTCTTTAGCTGCCAATAGCATCCTTGAAACTCTTGGATCTAAAGGAAGCTTAGCTAACTCTTTGCCAATTTTGGTTAAAGCTATCTCGCGTGCACCCTCTTTAAAATTAGACTCTACAGCCCCTAACTCATCCAACAACTGAATACCATCCAAAATAGCTCGACCAGAGGGTGCTTGTATGAATGGGAATTCATCAATACGTGGAAGATGTAAAGATGCCATTCGAAGAATCACACCCGCTAGTGAGCTTCTTAATATCTCTGGATCAGTATGTGGAGTTCTTCTTGAAAAATCATCCTCACCATAGAGCCTAATACAAATACCATCGGCAACACGACCACATCGTCCTGCACGCTGATTCGCTGCAGATTGAGAAATAGGCTCAATTTGTAATTGTTCTACCTTACTTCGATAGGAATAGCGTTTAACCCTTGCCGTACCAGTATCCACCACAAAACGAATGCCTGGCACAGTTAATGAGGTTTCCGCAACATTAGTTGCAAGAACAATTCTTCTACCCCGCCCCGTCTGAAAAATACGTTCTTGTTCAGCAACTGATTGACGAGCAAATAAGCTCAATATTTCAGGATGATAACGCTGCTGTAGCACTACATTTTTTCTAAGTAAATCAGCACAATCTCGAATCTCGCGCTCTCCAGGTAGAAAAACTAAAATATCTCCCATACCTGATACACCTTGGTCCCATAGTTCCATAATTGCATCCGATACTCCCTCAGGAATTTCCTTAGAATCTTTGCCACTTTCTTCTAAAGGTCGATAACGAACTTCTACTGGATACAGACGACCACTAACCTCAATAATGGGCACATCTTTGCCAAAATTAAAGTGCTGTGCAAATAAAGATGCATCTATCGTTGCAGACGTAATAATTACTTTTAAATCTGGCCTCTTCGGCAATATTTGGCGTAAATATCCCAAAAGGAAATCAATATTTAAACTCCGCTCATGTGCCTCATCAATAATGATAGTGTCATAAGCTTTAAGTAATGGGTCATTCAAAGTTTGAGCAAGTAGGATGCCATCTGTCATCAATTTAATAGAAGCAGTTGAACTAGTTTTATCGTTAAAGCGAACTTGATAACCTACATCTTGTCCAATTGGAGTTCCTAATTCTTCTGCAATTCTTTTTGCTGTTGAAGTCGCTGCGATCCTCCGGGGCTGGGTATGGCCAATCATTTTCCCAGTACCATTAATTTTCCCGCGCCCCATGGCTAAGCAAATTTTGGGTAATTGCGTTGTTTTTCCAGACCCTGTCTCACCACAAACAATGATGACCTGATGCTCTTTGAGAGCATCCATAATGACTTGTCTTTGCCCACTGACGGGTAAAAACTCTGGAAACTCTACTTTTATGTGAGATTTTTCCAACTGATTAAGAGTATTTTTAGCATTTAAATTCATAAGCGTCCTATAATTTTCGCTTATGTCGACAAAATCTACTGAAAACCAACTTCCTGAGGGTGGTGACCCTGATACTTTTCCATTTGTAAGCTGGTTGAGAACAGTTGCGCCTTATATCCATTCTTTTCATGGCAAGACCTTCGTTATTGCTTTTGCAGGAGAGTTAGCTACTGATAGTGAGCTAGAAAATTTAGTCGAAGATATCGCAATGCTGCACGCAATGGGAATGAATATCGTTCTTGTACATGGCTCACGTCCACAAATTCAAGAACAATTAGCACTACATTCTATTGAGGCAAGATATGGTCTAGGTCAAATGTTGGGCTATCGTATTACAGATGCCGCAACCATGGAATGTGTCAAAGAAGCCGTAGGTGAACTTCGTCTTGACATTGAGGCTTGCTTTAGTCAAGGATTACCAAATACCCCTATGGCAGGATCAAGAATTTCAGTAATTTCTGGAAACTTTATCACTGCTAGACCTGTTGGAATTGTAGATGGTGTGGATTTTATGCACACTGGTCTTGTACGTAAAGTTGATGCTGAATCTATCAAGATGTCTCTTGAGCATAATAAGATTGTCTTGTTATCTCCTCTGGGATTCTCTCCAACAGGTCAAGCATTCAATCTTGCTTATGAAGATGTCGCCTGCTCTACGGCAACAGCTCTTAAAGCGGATAAATTGATTTTCCTGTCCAGCGTAGATCGACTTATCGATAAAGAAGGTTTCCCAGTAGCCGAAATTGCTCTTCCAGAGCTCTCTAAGCTTCTTGGAGATCAAGGAATGCCTCCAGGCGAACTACGCTCTTTATTAGCTACAGCCGCAAAAGCTGTAAAGCTAGGTGTCAATCGTGTCCATATACTTCCGCATAATCGTGATGGTGCTGTTTTAGAAGAACTTTTTACCCATGATGGTGTTGGAACAATGATAGTTGCCTCAGATATTGAAAATCTGAGAGAGGCCAATATGGACGATGTTGGTGGCATTTTACAAATAATCTCTCCATTAGAAGAAGAAGGTGTCCTAGCACCAAGAGGTAGATCCGTTATTGAAAGGGATATCTCTAATTTTTCAGTTATTGAGCACGACCACGTTATTTTTGGATGTGCTGCCCTCTTCCCATTTTCGAATGGTATGGCTGAACTAGCATGTCTTGCCGTTGATCCCAATACCCAAGGCGTTGGTGATGGGGAACGTCTCTTGAAGAGAGTCGAGGCAAGAGCCAAGGATCTTGGTATGAAAAAACTTTTTGTACTAACGACTAGAACCGAACATTGGTTCTTAAAAAGGGGTTTTATTAAAAGTAGCGTCGAAGAACTACCTCGTGAACGCAAGTCCCATTACAACTGGGATCGTAAATCCATGGTTTTGATTAAAAACCTGTAATTTTTTATAATATTTAAATCAATCTTAAACAGGAATAGCTATGGCTCGCACGGTTCAATGTATCAAATTAAATAAAGAAGCTGAAGGTTTAGAATTTGCTCCAGTTCCTGGAGAACTTGGTAAAAAAATCTGGCAACAAGTATCAAAAGAAGCTTGGGCTGATTGGCTAAAACAACAAACAATGCTCATCAATGAAAATCGTCTAAATATGGCTGATGCTAGAGCACGTCAATATCTTCTAAAGCAAACGGAAAAATATTTCTTCGGCGAAGGTGCTGATACCGCTTCAGGATTTGTTCCGCCTAGCGCCTAAAAATGAATTGTGCAGATGTTCTCTTGATCAGAAATGATCAGGGTATCTGCACTTTGCATTGCAAAAATACCATTACAAATAACTCCCGGAATTTGATTCAGAGTCTGTTCAATTAACTTTGGATCTGCAATTTCAAATCCATGCACATCTAGAATCCAAGCTTGATTATCTGTAACAAATATTTGGCTAGGTTCGTTTTTTTGATGACGTAATTGGACCTTAACTCCATATTCACGTTCTAATTTTTTCTGAATATGGTGACATGCTAAAGGAATAACCTCGATCGGTAGTGGAAATTTACCCAAAACAGCAACCTCTTTACTAGCATCGCAAATGCAAATAAATCTTTTGGACATGGCAGCGACAATTTTTTCACGGGTTAGTGCACCACCGCCACCTTTGATCATTTGACCTTGAGGATTTATTTCATCTGCACCATCAACATAAACCATCAATTCTTCTAATTGACTTGGATCCAGTACTTTAAAACCTTTCTTCAATAAGCGGCTAGTACTGGCTTGTGAACTAGAAACTACTCCCCTGAAATGGTGTGCATGTTCAGCTAATGCGTCAATTAAAAAATTGACGGTAGACCCTGTTCCTATTCCAATTACCTCATCTTGGGGAACCTCTTGCATGATCAAATTAACAGCTGCTTGGGCAACGAGCGCTTTTTGTTCATCTTGGTGCATAAAGGCTTCCTCAATATATTTAATAATAATATTTTAAATGGTTTCATCTGCAATCATCACTAATCATGTTTAAAATGTTTCAATGAATTTACTAGATCAAATGAAAAAATATACGTTTATGGTCGCAGATACTGGCGACTTTGAACGCATGCGTATGTATCAACCAAAGGATGCAACCACCAACCCAACTCTTATTCTTAGAGCGGCTAAATTACCAAGTTATCAACATCTGATTGATGAGGTTAAATCCACTTATTCGGATTTATCTACCGACGACAAGATGGATCATTTGTTGGTTAAATTTGGAATGGAAATCCTTAAGATTATTCCAGGAAGAGTCTCCACAGAAATTGATGCTGAACTTTCATTTGATATCGAAGACTCAGTTCTTCGGGCACGTAAAATTATTGATCTTTATAAATCTAATGGTATCGATACCAATCGAGTTCTTATAAAGATAGCTGCTACTTGGGAAGGAATACAGTCAGCGAAAATATTAGAAACCGAAGGGATTCATTGCAACTTAACACTAGTATTTAATCTGCCTCAAGCTGTCGCCTGCGCTGAGTCAAGGGTAACTCTTATTTCACCATTTGTCGGCCGAATAACAGATTGGTATAAAAAATCATTAGCTGACAAATGGGATGATACCCAAATGTCTGGTATTAACGACCCAGGCGTAAAGTCAGTAACTAACATTTATAACTATCTAAAATTCCATGATTTCAAAACTGAAATTATGGGGGCTAGTTTTAGAAATATCGAGCAAGTAAAAGCTCTTGCAGGCTGTGATTTATTAACTGTCAGCCCTGAGTTATTAGAACAATTGCAAAATACTGAAGGTGAAGAGATTAGAGCTAAATTAAGTTTCTTAAGTTCGAAAAATAAACCTTGTGATCGTATTTTAGTAGATGAAAAATCATTCAGAAAGTTAATGAATGATGATCCAATGGCTACGGAAAAATTATCTGAAGGTATCAGAAACTTTAAAAACGATATTGATGCCCTCGCTGAGTTACTAGAAAGTTAATTTACTTTTTTTGTAGTCTCTGTCGAGTTGCTTCATACAAACAAATTCCGCTTGCTACTGAAACATTTAGACTCTCTACTGCTCCAAGCATAGGAATACTCACAAGTTCATCGCAAGTTTCTTTTGTCAAACGACGCATACCCTCGCCCTCTGCTCCCATCACAATTGCGACAGGTCCAGTAAGGTCAACCTCATACAGACTCTTAGTAGCATCATCAGAGGTTCCGATTAGCCAAACTCCTGCCTCTTGCAACTCTCGCATAGATCTAGCTAAATTAGTAACTGCCACAAATGGCATTGTTTCAGCGGCACCACTTGCGACTTTGCTAACTGTAGAATTAAGTTGAGCTGAACGATCTTTTGGAACAACGATAGCATCAGCACCCGCACCATCTGCAACACGTAAACATGCACCTAAATTATGGGGATCTGTGACGCCATCTAAAATCAGTATTAAAGGCTTTTTATCCCCTAAACTGTCTAAAAGCTCAGCCACGTTTCTAGCAAGAGAAGCCGGTTCAGCAAAGGCAACCACACCTTGGTGACGATCATGGCCAGCTAACTGTCGTAGCCTTTCAGAATCAGCTTGGTGAAGTTTACGTCCTATTGTTTGTTGTGTGACCTCAATAAAATCTTTCATTCGACGATCACGTCTAGAGGTATCGTAATACACCGTTTTTAATGTATCTGGTGCCTGTCTAATCCTAGCAATAACAGCATGAAAACCAACTAATATTTGTTGTTCCATTAGTGACGACCTCTTGTCTTAGACCTTGAGGAAGAAGAAGTTTTTTCAGCTACTTGGCTTCGCTTAGCATTGCTCTTTGTCTTGGGTTTATGACCAGCTCTTGCAGCAGAAGATTTTTTAGATGGTGTTCCTCTTCCAACCTTTGGCGCCTTATCTGCAGGACGAGATTGTTTAGAGGCTGCCCGTTTATTAGGCTTACCCATATCATCCATGGTAATTGGTGATGAGAACCTACTACGGTCAAGAGTGTTTTTGACAAGACTAAACTCAATCTTACGAGCATCTAAATCTACTCTACTAACAAGCACATGTACTCTATCGCCTAAACGGTAGCGAATACCAGTTCTCTCACCACGTAATTCTTGGCGAGCTTCATCGTACTGATAATAATCGCCACCAAGCTCAGATACGTGTATCAAACCCTCTACAAAAAGAGTTTCAAGCTGCACAAATAAGCCAAATGTTGTTGCTCCGGTGATCGTGCCAGCAAACTCTTGACCCAGTCGATCTCTCATAAAATAACATTTCAACCAAGATTCAACATCACGCGATGCCTCGTCTGCTCGACGCTCATTCGCTGAACAGTGAACTCCTAACTGTGCCCAAGTAGCAATATCAATCGAATCAACGGCTGATTTCTTTCTTCCTTTTGGTCCAGGTGTTTGAACTTGTTCATCAGCCATATTCTTTTTAACCAATGCAGCATTAACACGACCCGGACCATTTTTGGGCATTGCGAGATTAAGAGGGACATCCTCCGGAATATTTGGCTTATAAACTTTTTTCGCCAATATAGCCTTAATCGCTCGATGCACTAGTAAATCAGGATATCGTCTAATCGGACTAGTAAAGTGGGTATAAGCAGGATATGACAATCCAAAATGCCCTAAATTTTCAGGCTGATAAACAGCTTGTTGCATAGAGCGAAGAATGACAGTTTGTAACATAGCTGCATCTGGACGATTCTTAATTGCTTGAATTAACTTAGCATAATCCATCGGATGAGGCTTATTACCCCCCTCTAGTGATAGTCCAGCAGATCGAAGTACATCACGTAATGCATTCACTTTTTCAATGGTTGGCTCACCATGAACTCGGAATAAAGAAGCGTGATTTTTAGATCCAATGAAATTAGCTGCACATACGTTTGCAACCAACATACATTCTTCAATTAAACGGTGCGCATCATTACGAATCCGTGGCTCAATTCTCTCAATCTTTCCAAATTCATTACTGATAATTTGCGTTTCAGTAGTGTCAAAATCAATCGCTCCACGCTTTTCGCGAGATACCTTAAGAACTTGAAATAATTTATATAAATTTTGTAAGAGTGGTTTTTGTTTTGCAAAGCGTGCTGCCTCAGGACCATTCGTATTACTTATAACCTCCCAAACAATGTTGTAAGTAAATCGTTGAACTGAATGCATCAAAGCTGGATAAAACTGATAAGCTTGAACAATTCCTTTGTTATCAACAATGGCATCACAAACCATACATAAACGATCAACATTCGGCTTTAAAGAACATAGGCCGTTAGAAATCTTCTCTGGCAACATCGGAATAACACGACGTGGAAAATACACTGAAGTACCACGACGAATTGCATCAGAATCTAATGGATGCCCCGGCTTTACATAATGAGATACGTCAGCAATGGCAACAATTAAACGCCAAGCTTTTGCACCTTGAAAAGTAGTTGGTTCACAATATACTGCATCATCAAAATCGCGAGCATCTTCGCCGTCAATAGTAATCAAAGGCACATCTCTTAAATCTACCCGACCTTCTAAATCATCTTCACGCACATCATCAGGTAGTGCTGCAGCTTCTTTGATGCTTGCTGGAGAGAACTCATGAGGAACCCCATATTTTCTGACTGCAATCTCAATCTCCATGCCAGGATCATCAATTTCTCCGAGCACCTCAACCACACGTCCAACAGCTTGCCGATAACTATCTGGGTAATCAATAATTTCACAGCTAACAACTTGTCCTAATTTGGCATTGAGATGTCCCTTGGGAGGAATCAATATATCGTGAGATATGCGCTTATCCTCAGGAGCAACAATTAAAACACCATTTTCATTGAGTAATCTTCCAATGACGTGGCGGGTTGCACGTTGTAAAACCTCAGTGATTTGTCCCTCTGGACGCCCCTTACGATCAGCACCTAAGATGCGTACAAGGACTCGATCACCATGCATCACCCTAGTCATCTCTCTTTCAGAGAGGAATATATCTAACTGACCATCATCTGGAATTACAAATCCAAATCCATCTCTATGGCCTTGAACTGTTCCGATGCGATCTTCTTTTTTTTCCTGCATTACTGCTTGTGGTTTTATCATGTATGAATTCTTATTTTTCTTTAATTTCTTTAATATCTAATTTAACTCATTTCAAAAGACATTAATGAAACCAAAAGTTATTCTCGACACTAATATACTACTCGACCTTTTTTACTTTAAAGATGAAAGTGTCGAATATTTGTACAAATGTCTCAAAAATCTCGAAATTGATGCATATACCTGCGAAAGTATTTGGGCAGAATTCGAGGAAGTTCTTACGAGAAAGCCTTTCCTAAAAACTCAAGATCAAATTAATCAACTAAGAATAGAACATCAAAACTTATTTATTTGGAAATCACCTGAAAAAATAGCCCCTTTCAAGTGCCAAGACAAAGATGATCAGGTTTTTGTTGATCTTGCGGTTGAGCTTGCTCCAAGCTCCATCATTAGCAAAGATAATCATTTACTTAAAATGAGCAAAAAGCTCTCTACCCTTGGGGTTATAACCCTTAAAAATTACTCCGGAGTAGAAAAAGCTTAAAAAATTAAGCTTTTGTATCGAGAAGAGAGCCTTTAGGACTAATACTTGTGATATTTTGAGCTTGTAAATTCTGGCTCATTTGCTCTAGAAATGAGGCTAAGGAAGCACTATTCGTAGAATCAACTCCAGCTGCACCATTATTTGTCCCAATTGAATTCAAAAGGGATTGATAAGCAGCCTTTAAACCCTCTAAAGAATTCGCACCACCAGTTGGGTTTGAGTTCTTCAATGTTGAAGACAATGAACTCAACTTTGTTGGGAGGTTATTTAAATAAGTTGTGTTTGGACCAGGTGTTAAAGTAGGTATTGGACCTAGACCTGGATCTACAGGTACTCCAGGTGCATTAGGAGCTCTACCTTGCAAGTTCTGAAACAAAGAATAAGTAAATTCTTGTAAAGCTGTAGTGTTCAATGGAGTCAAAGAATCTTGAACAGTTGGAACCGGAACACCACCACTGGAATTAGATGCAGGAGTAGAAGACGCCGCTGACTGACCATTTTGATCAATCTGACTTAATGTTTGGAAAAAAGCAGACAATACAGGGCTACTTGCACTCGGCGGGACAGCATAATCACTCACCGCATTCGTAGGGCTCGTATCCGCAACCTTATTGGCAGTACTTAATATAGCGCCATAAGTATTCTGAATTGTTGAAGTTGCTACTTGCATTGGGTTTTGTAAAATCATCATATTCTCCATCAAGATTTTTCCTGATATGTCTTTTACGACACCAAACTAAAGAACTTAAGGGTAATAACTCAAAAAAATGCATAAAATCGCATATTTTTTAATCTAAAGCCCTTTTTAACCTTTTTTCAAAGAATCAGAGCTAAAAATCTATTTTACAGTTAACTATCTGCAAATTTAGGAAAAAATGATGGCAATTCCAGCGATTTCAAGTCTTCTCTCACCTATTTCCACACTTGGAAGTATCTCTAAATCTCTTGGAATTAGTTCAGTTGATGAAGTTGCAAGCACATCTGGAGTTTCTAGCCCAGGAAAAATGATGCAATCGATTTTGCAATCGCTATCCCAACTTCCATCAAAAAACCCAATAGCGGCGAATCAAACTTCTGATGAGTCTGTAAACAACTTTATTCAAAGTTTAGTTGATGCTATTCAAGCGCAACAAAATTCTAGTCAACCCACAGCAAATAACTACGCAAGCAAAGCTTTTTCTAACCAAAATCAATTTGAACAAGGCTTACAGTCTCTAATAGATCAAGTAAGCCTTCAAAAAAATAATCCATCACAGGAAATGATTGACCAATTAGGACAAAATGCAGATCAGCTTTTCGCTAGCATTGGAGCACAAACTGGCAATCAGGCACTTGGTCACTTCCTGGGGAGTTTGCAACAATCCTTTGCAGGCAGCAGTCCAGTTGGTAATATCCTCTCAGTTAAGGCTTAGATTCGCTGTAAGAATTAACGATTTTTAAAGTTTGCTTTTCTTTTTTCCACAAAAGCATTCATTCCCTCTTTTTGATCTTCTGTACCAAAAGCAGCATGGAAGAATCTTCTTTCAAAGCGAAGTCCTTCAGATAAAGTAGATTCATACGCACGGTTAACAGCTTCTTTTGCCATCATCAACATTGGCATTGAAAAACTCGCAATTTTTTCAGCAGTTTTAATTGCCTCTTCACGTAAATTAGCAAGGGGAACAATTCGACTTACTAAACCTGAACGCTCTGCTTCAGTAGCGTCCATCATGCGTCCAGACAATACCATATCCATGGCTTTAGACTTTCCGATAAAGCGCGTTAATCGCTGCGATCCTCCAGCACCGGGTAAAACACCAATCGTGATTTCCGGTTGACCAAACTTCGCATTGTCAGCAGCCAAAATAAAGTCACACATCATGGCTAGCTCACACCCACCGCCTAATGCATAACCAGCAACTGCAGCTATGACTGGCTTTCTGAAAGTTGTAACGCGCTCCCAATCCTTTGTAATGAAGTCTGCTTTATACATATCCATAAAGCTCATATCCTTCATCGCCTTAATGTCTGCTCCAGCAGCAAAGGCTTTATCGCTGCCAGTTATGACCACAACAGCAACCTCAGGATTGTCTTCTGAAAGAGATAATTGCTCACTCAATTCTTGCATCAACTCTGGTGACAAGGCATTCATTGCCTCTGGACGATTTAGAGTAATTAGTTGTACTTTCCCAATGTGCTCAATGACTAAATTTGACATATTTGATCCTCTTTATTTTGCTTGTTTCCAGTATAAAATCTCTTCGTGAATTCGAAATATTATGAACTTGAGTTTTAATACTTATTCACAAAAGGCTCTAGTTTAAGAATGCTATTAATCTAAATGAGCACCTGACTCTTTAACAATTTTTTTCCATTTAGCTAATTCTTCTTTTAATTTATTGTTTAATTGATTAGCAGGAACAGGACTTAAATCTAATCCTTGCGAAATGAGCTTATCCTTTAAATCTGATTGAGCTAAAGACTTTTCCATTGCAGTCTGAAGTGTTCTTGCAACCTCTGTAGGAATTCCTTGAGGAGCAAAAAGACCTATCCATACTTCACCAACACAATCTGGATAAGATTCAGCTATAGCGGGGATTTCTGGAGCTAAGGGTGAACGCTTCGCAGAACTTATTGCTATACCCTGAAGTTTGCCTGAGCGAATATAGGGAAGTGATGAAGGTAGACTTGCAAATGCCAAAGGCACCTGAGCTCCTAAGACATCATTAATTGCAGGTGAAACACCTTTATATGGAATATGCTGAAGTTCAACGTTAGCACTTATATTAATCATAGTACCTAACAGATGATTAATCGTTCCATTTCCCGCGGATGCATAAGAGAGCTCACCAGGTCTTTTTTTTGCTACCGCAACAACATCAGCTAATGTCTTAAGTGAAGAATTAGGTGGGGCAACAAGCACATAAGGCGTAGAACCTATGTAAGATAAAAATACAAAATCATTAATTGGATCAAATCCTGGATTTTTATATAAAGCCGGATTAATTGCTTGAGCACTGTTAATAGTTAACAGCAAGGTATAACCATCCTTAGAAGCTTTGGCAACACTCTGTGTGCCAATATTACCTCCAGCTCCAGGTCTATTTTCGACAATAATAGGCGTCTTCAAAGCTTCAGATAATGCAGGTGCTATAGTCCTTGCAACAATATCGTTAGTACCAGCCGCTGCCTGAGGAACAACCAAAGTTACTGGTCTATTGGGATAACCTTGACTATGCACCAATCCCGAAAAAAATAACAGTAAAGCTAAAGTGCGTTGAATTAATCTCATAATAAGTCCCCATCAATTTAATAAATCTTTATCTTATAAGATTAAATCACAAAAAAGCATTACCAAGCACGGCGGCGCCATCCCCCATAATGATGCCCCCACCCTGCTGGTCCATGAGCAAACACTGGACTTCCCCAAACCACCACCGGTGGAGAGTATTGAGGCACAACATATGACCTTTGATAGACTGGCTCAACTGCACAAGCACCTAAATTAATGATGATCAGTAAGCCTAAAATAGATTTGAGGCAAGCATTTCTTTTTTTCATTTCTATACCCCCTTGACGTTATATGACTATTAACGTTTGAAATGAAATAAAGAATACAGTTATATTGATAAAAGATGATTTGTAATTAAATTACTTCTTAGACTTACTTGGGGTAACCACATCGACAACTGTATTAACAGTCCCAGTTACCACATGAACTCCAGTTGAGACAACATCAGATGTAATCGATACAGCTGCATCTGCAACAGAATAAATTGCACACGATTGCAAGTTAAAAATTGCCCCTAAACACAGAGCAAATTTTAATATTTTATGCAAATGGATGTTGTAACAATATTGTCTCTTCACGATCAGGTCCAGTGGAAACCATTGCGATTGGAGTTTGAGCTAATTCTTCTACACGGCGTAAATAGTTTTGTGCCTCAACAGGTAATTTTTCCCATTGAGTAATTCCAACCGTGCTTTGTGTCCATCCCGGGAAGAATTCAAAAATAGGTTCACAACGAGAAACAGCATCTGCACCTCGTGGAAGAACATCTAAAACCTCTCCATCTAAGTGATAGCCAGTACACAAACCAATTTTTTCTAAACCATCTAAGACGTCTAACTTAGTAATACAAAGACCACTAACTCCATTAATTTGTATTGAACGCTTCAGTGCTGCAGCGTCTAACCATCCAGTGCGCCTTGGGCGACCAGTTACAGACCCAAACTCTTTTCCTACTTCTGCTAATCGAATACCAATGGGATCTTGACGTTCTGGATTGTCGTGATCATAGAGCTCACTCGGAAATGGTCCTGCTCCAACACGAGTGCAATAAGCTTTAGTGATGCCTAAAATATATCGCAAGCTACCTGGTCCAACTCCCGAACCCGCTGCAGCATTGCCTGCGACACAATTACTGGAGGTAACGTATGGGTAAGTACCATGATCTATATCTAGAAGAGTTCCTTGTGCACCCTCAAAAAGTAAATTCTTACCAGCACTTTGAGCCGCATAAAGAGCACTAGATACATCAACTACCATCGGTTGCAATCTCTCTCTGAATGACATCGCTTGATCGTAAGTTGCTTGGAACTCAATCGGAGCAACTCCATAATATTTTTCTAAACAAAAATTATGGAACTCTAAATTCTCTTTTAACTTTTCTGCAAACTGCTCAGGGAAAAATAAATCCTGAACTCTGAGTGCACGACGTGCTACTTTATCTTCATATGCTGGGCCAATTCCTCTCCCAGTAGTGCCAATTTTTGCAGATCCACGTTTTACTTCACGAGCATGATCGATTGCCACATGGTACGGCAGAATTAAAGTGGCGGCTTCAGATACTTTTAATCTTGAACAAACATCTAAACCAGCACTTTCTAATTCATCAATCTCTTTAAATAAAGCCTCAGGCGAGAGAACTACTCCATTACCAATGTAACAAACAACACGTGGGTGCATGATTCCAGAGGGTATCAAACGCAAGATAGTTTTTTTACCGCCAATAATCAAAGTATGGCCCGCATTATGACCACCTTGAAAACGAACAACTCCTTGAGCATGGTCCGTCAACCAATCTACAACTTTGCCTTTACCCTCATCACCCCATTGTGTGCCAATAACAACGACATTTCTGCCAATATTAAGTTGCTTCATGCGATACCTTTTAAGTGTTTATTTTTTTACTACCTGCCAAGACTGATCTACATAAGCAATTACACGATCACAAACCATCGTGGATTCGTTATGTTCATGTCCAGGCAAAGACTCTATAACGACCTCTCCCTGACTTCTTAAGGAGGCAATCTTATCTCGTAATGCATCTGAATCATCCCAAGGAGCCATAATGGCTTTTGTGATAATTTGTTTTTTCGATAACCCTGACAAGGCTAACAAATCTGCTGAAAATCCTGTGGCAGGTCTCGATCGACCAAAGGCCTCACCTACCTGATCATATCTACCACCTCTTGCAATCGCAACAGGATAATTAGGCACATAAGCTGCACACAAAATCCCAGTGTGATATTGAAAACCATCTATATCAGCTAAATCAATATTCAATTGAACATCGTTTAAAGAACGCTTAATTCCTACACAGAAACGTTCTAAATCTTCTAATACCTTACTTGATACTTCGCTATGCGGTAATTGTTCTCTAGCTCTCGACAATACAAATTCTGCATCACCACTTAAATCAAGCAAGGAAAGAATTGTTGATTTAGCATTTTGATCCCAAGCTTGCATGAGATTTTCTAAACTACTTCGGTCTTTAGCCTGTAAAAATCGATATACATCTGAAATAGCATCTGCATTTAAGTGCTTTTTATCTAATATATCTTTTAATAAGCCCGCATGGCTAACATCGAGTGTAATGGGTCCGACTTCAGCAATTTTCAAAGACCCTATCATGAGCTTAACTATCTCTATATCAGCCTCAACCCCTTGATGACCATAAATTTCTGCACCAAGTTGTAATTGTTCGCGCGAAAATATTCCGGGAACGACTCTAGTTTGTAAAGTAGTACCCGCGTAGCAAAGTCTAGCGATATTTTGACGATTCAGAATGTGGGCATCAATACGCGCAACTTGAGTTGTCATGTCAGCGCGTAATCCTAAAGTCCTTCCGGACAATTGATCGACGAGCTTGAAGGTTTGAATACCCATATCACTACCAGTGGCAGTTAATAATGACTCAATGTACTCCATCATTGGTGGGATGACTAGTTCATAGCCATAAGATTCAAATAAGTCCAAAATCTCCCTACGTAGAGATTCCACTAGGTTGGACTTACCAGGTAAAACATCTGCAATATTTTCAGGAAGTAGCCAACGATTCGTCATATCTTATTCAAACGACTTACTTATTTTTTTTCATAAATTTAAAGAAATCGTTATCTGGTGAAATAACCATGAGATCTTTTTTGTCTTTAAAGGATGCTTTATATGCTTCAAGGCTTCGATAGAACTGGGCAAACTGAGCATCACGAGAAAATGCTTCGTTATAAATAGCATTCGCCTGTGCATCACCTTGGCCTTTAATCTTCTGAGCTTCACGATATGCTTGCGCCAAAATCACATCTCTTTGACGTTCAGCATCAGCTCGTATCTTTTCAGACTCAGCTGCACCAGTAGAACGTAGTTCATTGGCTACACGTTTTCTTTCAGCTTCCATTCTTCTATATACAGAGTCACTAATTTCAGCGAGTAAATCGACACGTTTTAAACGTACGTCAACAATTTCTATACCGATATCAGATGTATCATCAGCAACTTTTTTCTTAATACCTTGCATAACCTGCTCGCGCTGTTCTGAAATTAATTCACGTACAGTACGTTTAGTGAACTCCTCATTAAGTGCTGACTTGACAAGTTGTGACAAGCGGTCTTGGGCTAAACGCTCATCACCTTTAAAACTAATAAAGAATTTACGAGGATCAACAATGCGCCACTTCACAAAAGAATCTACTAAAAGATTTTTCTTTTCGGAGGTAATAAACCGCTCAGCTTCAGGATTATCAATCGTCATAATACGACGATCAAAGAATTGAACATTTTGTAGTGGAGATGGCAATTTAATATTTAAACCCGGCTCTTCAACTACGCGTTTAATTTCTCCAAAAGCAAATACAACTGCAAATTTACGCTGATCCACCACAAATAATGTGGATGAAAGCAGATAAAAACCGGCGATGATGAGGACGAGGATAGAGAGTATTCTTTGGTTCATATTATTCTTACCGTAGTTCTCTTTCACGACTTCTAAATGATTCTCTTTTGTCGATTGGCTGATTATTAGGCTGAGCAGAGTTAACACCTAAATTAGAAGATGGATTTAGGGGTACTGTCACAGAGCCACTAGGAGGTTGTGTTGATGATCCTGAAGCTCCCTGTGGGGAAGTTTGACCCTCTTGTGGAGAAGTTTGCTGAATTAATTTATCCAGAGGTAAATAAAGCATTTGATTGTTACTGTGTGTATCCACAAGCACTTTGGTCACATTGTTATATACCTGCTGCATCATATCAATGTACATTCTATCGCGGGTAACTTGTTGGGCTTTTGAATACTCAGAATAGACTTGCTTAAATCTTGAAGCATCACCTTCTGCAGTTGCAACAACTTTTGCTTTATAACCCTCAGCCTCTTCAATTAAACGTGCCGCGGCACCCTTAGCACGTGGAATAACATCATTTGCATATGCTTGACCTTCATTTTTTTGTCTTTCTTGATCCTGCCCTGCCTTCACTGCATCATCAAAGGCAGCTTGCACTTGCTCTGGTGGCTGAACGTTTTGTACATTGACGCTAGTAATGTAAATACCTGTCTTATAGCTATCTAAGATTTTCTGGATAGATGAAGCTAACTCAATACCAATCCGCTCGCGACCAACATATAAAACATCATCCATCTTACTTTTACCGACAATCTCACGTACAGATGTCTCAGCAGCCTGAACAACAGCACCATCAGGATCACGATTATTAAAAAGGAATTCAGTAGGCTCTTTTAAACGATACTGAACAGCAAATTTCACATCAATAATATTTTCATCTTCAGTTAACATTGAAGAATCTTTTAAATTAGTAGCTTGAATCACAAAAGAACGACCAATTTCAACAGATCTAACGTTAGAAACGTTCACAATCTCATGCGTTTGAATCGGATAAGGTATACGCCAGTTAATACCTGGCTTGGTTGTGTATTTGTATTTTCCAAATTGCAACACAATGCCAGCTTGACCCTCTTGAACGATAAAAATACCGCTGAATAGCCAGATAGCAAAAACCCCTAATAACAACACACCCAAACCAATATTAGGGAAATTAAACCCCTTACTTGATCCAGAGCCTCCACCATTGCCACCTTTATTCATATTTTTCTTTAGCCAATCTTGAGCCATATTTCCTAAATCAACAGGTTTTTTTGGGTTGTTATTATTTTGATTTGTATTCTCATTTTCAGAGGCATTAGAACTTGGTTGTGAAGGCGAATTATTCTGGGAAGGATTCTTTGAATTCCCTCCAAACAAACCACCTAAACGACGATTAAAGTCATTCCACAATTCATCTAAATCAGGTGGGCCATCTTGGGCGCTATTCGGGCGAGAAGGTTCTTTATTATTTTTCTCATCTTTATTTGGATCTTGAGGGGTTTGCCCCTCTTGCATATATGCAGGACGATGAACCCAGTCAAATAGGTTCCACAACATGCGATTTTTCACATGCGTTGCCCAAACTCGCACGGGGCTTACAATTCGTTCAGTCACAAATACTCTCAATTCAAATATCCCTAGGAATATACCCAATATTTATATTTTTTAAACCTTCAAGATAATCAGCTGTTAAAGGTCTCTCATTTGCTGCAAGATCATCATTTTCAATATCATTTGGTTCTTTGCGTATTTTATCAGTGTATTGCGCAATATTTGCTAAGACTTCACGAAGCATGTCTAAACCTTGGCCAGATTGCGCAGAAAGATATATTTTGGAGATGGATCCATCCTTTTCATACCTGATTTCAGGTCCTCTTCCTATGTATTCAGGTAATTGATCAATTTTGTTCATAATCAAAATTACTGGAATATTTTGCGCACCAATCTCAGCAATAACCTTTTCTACCTCATGGATTTGTTCATCTCTTACCACGCTAGATGCGTCAACAACATGTAATAACAAATCTGCATGAACTGTTTCATCCAGTGTTGCTTGGAAGGCCTCAACCAATTGATGGGGAAGTTCACGAATAAATCCTACCGTGTCAGAAACTACGGCGTTACCGTAACCTTGAAGATAAACTCTTCTAGTTGTTGTATCTAGAGTAGCAAATAACTGATCGGCTGCATATGTCCCTGCTTTAGTGAGGGCATTAAAAAGCGTAGATTTACCAGCATTCGTATAACCAACCAGAGAAATAGAAAATACATCCTTTTTTACTCTAGAACGACGTTGATTAGCTTGTTGTTTTTGTAATTTTGACAAGTCTGCTTGAAGACGCTTGGACTTGTTCTCTAACATTCGGCGATCTAATTCCATCTGTGTTTCACCAGGCCCCCCCCTCAAACCAATACCACCCTTTTGACGTTCTAAGTGGCTCCAAGCTCGAACGAGTCGAGAAAGCCTGTATTTAACGTTTGCTAATTCAACCTGAACCTGACCAATATGTGATTTTGCACGCTGCGCAAATATATCCAAAATCAATCCAGTACGATCAATTACATGATGACCTAAAGTTCTTTCCAAATTTCTTTGCTGAGCAGGTGATAAAGGATGATTGAAAATAGCAATTTCAGCACCTTTATCCTGCATCAACTGTCGAATCTCTTGTGCTTTTCCACTACCTATATAAAGAGCTGGATCTGGTTTTGCTTTTTTTGTGACAACAATATCCACCACCTCGGAACCTGCTGTCTGAGAGAGAAGTTTTAATTCAGAGATACTTTCGGCAAAATTGTTTTGCCCTGAATCCACGCCTACTAATACTGCGCGGATTTCAGAAGATTGCTTAGTGGGATTAACTTGCTGAATCCTCTTCAGTACGGAAGCTCACTGCTTTTGCAGGAACGATCGTTGAAATAGCGTGTTTATATACCATCTGAGTAACAGTGTTACGCAATAAGACTACATATTGATCAAAGGAATCGATATTACCCTGCAACTTGATGCCATTGACTAAGTAGATAGACACTGGAATGTGCTCTTTTCTGAGCGCATTTAAAAATGGATCTTGCAAAAGTTGACCTTTGTTACTATTCATATTGCCCTTTTAGTTTTTTTTGTTGGATCTGAGTTATTTTAAAATGAATTACCAAATATTTAACGTAAAAAAGAAGAAATTTTCTTTACACAGTTATTAATATATAACAATTTATCTCTTATGTGGAGACATTCCCTGTTCTAAATAAGGGTTTTTGCTAGATCTGAATTCAATTCTTAGTGGAGTTCCACGCAATTTAAACTCATCCCTAAATTTTCCTTCTAAATATCGCTTATAACTATCTGTAACCCCATCAAGGCCATTACCATGAACAATAACAATTGGAGGATTCGATCCCCCTTGATGAGCATAGCGTAACTTAGGTCTAAAGCGCCCAACACGCTTAGGTTGTTGGAATTCAACAGCCTCACCCAAAATTCTAGTTAAACGTGGTGTTGGCAATTTAGTCATCGCTGCTGCATAAGCTAAATCAACATCTTTAAACAAATCTTTTAAACCAAATCCTTTGATAGCTGAAATAGTATGGACATTTGCAAAATCTAAAAAGCGTAGTTTTCTTGCAATATCATTTCTAGAAGTTTCTTTTTGATGCGCATCTAGACCATCCCACTTATTCACTGCAACGACTAATGCACGACCAGCTTCAACAATAAATCCCGCAATATGAGCATCTTGCTCAGAGATGTCTTGTTGAGCATCCAACATCAAAATCACAACATTTGAATCTGCAATGGCTTGTAAGGTTTTTACAACTGAAAATTTTTCTATTGCTTCAAAAATTTTGCCACGTTTACGAAGGCCAGCCGTATCGATCAAAGTGTAAGGTTTATTTCCACGCATGAAAGGTATTTCAATTGCATCCCTTGTGGTTCCAGGCATGTCAAAGGCAATCACTCGCTCTTCACCTAACAAGGTATTAATTAATGTTGATTTACCAACATTGGGTCGACCTACCACAGCTATTCGAATCGAACGATCTTGAGACCCTTCGTCATCTTCATCAGGCTCAGGGATTCCCAAAGAATCTAAGGCTTCATCTAAAACTTCTTTTACACCATCGCCGTGAGCAGAAGAAATTGCATAAGGCTCACCTAATCCTAGCTCATAGAATTCTGCAGCCACAGTGGCCCGCGTCATACCCTCGGATTTATTAACCGCCAAAATAACTGACCGGCCTGTTTTTCTTAAGAAATCAGCAATAACACGGTCTTGCGGCGCCATTCCTAAACGACCATCTACTAGAAAAATAACTAAATCTGCTTCTACAACAGCTTGTTTGGTTTGTTTAGCCATTTCAGCCAAAATACCAGTCTTGGCAACAGGCTCAAAACCACCTGTATCTATACAGATAAACTCTCTTTCGCCAAGTCGCCCATTACCGTAATGACGATCACGAGTTAAACCTGCGAAGTCTGCAACAAGTGCATCTCTAGACCGAGTAAGGCGATTGAATAAAGTGGACTTACCGACATTCGGTCTACCCACAATGGCTATGACTGGTTTCATTGAATTTTATAAGCCGCTAAAGTTCCACCTTTGGTCTGTACGATGACCAAACCCTGTGTGGCAATGGGTGCTGCAATGATCGGGGTGCTATCCACTTTCACTCGACCTATGATGTCACCATTCGATTGAGCAAACATATGGAGATATCCTTGTGAGTCTCCGGCAAAAATACTATTTCCAACAGCTAGAGGCTCGCCAACATCACGCCATTGAAGATTTTCATTTTTCCACAATTCAACTCCAGTGTTAGCATCAAATCCTGCCAAAAACGATTTATCATTTACCGCAAATACAGCATTAGTTGATTGTGTTGTACCGCTGAAACTTGAAAAATCTTTAACCCAAGACATCTTTGCGTTCTTGATATCACCGCAACCAATTTTCCCTTGATAAGACACAGCGCACATTCTAGGACCTAATAAGGTAGGTTTTGCGGTGATATCACTCAAACGTTCAATTTCTGAGGTGCCTCGTGGAGGTGCTAATAAAGATTCCCAAACTGTTGCACCATTCGCGAGAGTTAATAAACCAAATTGACCATTACTAAATCCAGTAAAAATGACTTCGTTATTAATGGAAGCCATGCTGTAACTAGTTCGCAATGAGAGCACCGATGGGTTTTTGGATATTACCCAACGTCTTTTACCTGACAATGCCTCAAGCCCAACAAATCGATTATCAATCGTTCTAATAACTACGACACCACCTGCAACTAAAGGCTCAGTAAGAATTTCTGTACCAACAGAGGTTTCCCATTTCTTTTGACCTGTTTGTGTATCAAAGGCAAAAATATCTCCTTTTAAACTACCAACAACGACAATGTTGCCATCAGAACCAGGTCCAGTAGATATTCCTTTTCCTGTAGAGACACTCCAAATAACTTTACCATCCAAAGGGTTTAATTTATAAAGCTCACCACCTTCAGCGCTTGCAAATAAATCTCCACCAAGGAAAATAGGCTTGAACGAATAAGAAGGAGATTTACCAATACTTGTTGACCAAACTTTATCGAGATTTACTGGGTTATTAATTGGCGTTAACTCAGCCGCTAATCTTCGCTTCGGAGTTGATGAGCAACCTTGTAAAGCAAGTAATAAAGCTAGTATTGCAGTAATAATATATAAAGGGCGAAGCTTTGAACCAAATGATAATTTAGTCATTAAATCCCCCAAGGCTATCAATTTTCACCTTCAAGAGTCTCTGATCAGGAGTTGGATTTTGTTGTTGTAACTTTTTAATTGCTGGATCAATTTCTTTTGCACCAGAAGCTTTTAAACGTTCTTCTGTAGAAGAATTCCAAGCAGCCAAATATGATTTCTTTGCCTCAGCAACTTTATCCTGAGCCCAATACCAATCTCCTCGACTTTCTAATTGCAAAGCTTCAAAACCCTTAGCAAAAGAAGTACTTAATAATTTATCTGCTTGAGCTAAGCTCTCAGGTGTTTTCATATCGATCCAAATTGAAACTAAACGTAATTTAGCAATAGACTGAAAACTGTCAGAACTGGCTGAATTAACTACCCATTGCAACTGTTCAATCGCTGCATCTTTGTCGCTTACTGAATATGCTAAGTTTGCTGCAAGTAAGCCAGCCATGCCTGCATAGGCTGTCCCAGAATACTCTTTTTGAATATTCTTACTAGAGCTTAAGACTGCTGGTAGATCATTTTTCGAAAACTGCTCCAACAACATTTCATATTGTTGTGATGCATTTAGTGATTGTTTCAGCTTGTATTGTTCAAAACCCCAGTAGACCAAAAATCCAAGGACAGCAATAGCAACGCCAATAGAAATCCACTTTCCATAGTCCTGCCAAAATGCTTTAAATTTTGCAAGTTGTTCTTGTTCTTCTAAATCTAAGTCCATTACATGTTTCTTTCTTACTTCTTGATGGTTTAATCGGAACTACTAACAAGGAGATCTATCACTTTATCTAATACATCATCTATAGCAACTTGATGTTGATCCCCAGTTTTACGTAAATCTTTAATTTGAGCTTGCTCAGCATTTAATTCATCTTCACCAATAATAATCGCAAATAAAGCGCCACTGCTATCTGCTTTCTTCATTTGAGATTTAAAACTAGCCGGTAAGCCGTCAACACTAGCATGAAAAAGGACATCAATACCGGCAGAACGTAAGCGCTCAGCAATTACAAAACTTGCATCTAGTGTTTTTCCGCCAGCATGAATCATATAAACATCAGATTGTGATGGAACTTCTGATGAAATATCTTGTTCTTTCATGAGCTCAACCACACGCTCTATTCCCATTGCCCATCCACATGCAGGTGTTGGCTTGCCACCCATGCGCTCAATTAAGGGGTCGTATCGTCCACCACCAGCAACAGTACCCTGTGCACCTAATTGATCTGTAATCCATTCAAACACAGTTAAATTGTAATAATCAAGGCCTCTTACCAAGCGTGGATTTACTTTAAATGGCAAATTATTAGCTTTTAACAAAAATTGCACTCTTTCAAAATGCTGAAGTGACTCTGGTCCTAAATAATCAATCAGTCTTGGTGCTTGATTAATCAAATCTTGCATATGAGGATTTTTAGAATCAAGAATTCTAAGAGGGTTACTTGTCAAACGACGTAAGGAATCTTCATCCAATAAAGCTTTATTTTTTTCAAAATATTCAACCAAAGCCCCTCGATGACTTTTACGCTCTTGCTCATTTCCTAAAGAGTTAATCTCTAAACGAAGTCCAGTCAACCCCAAGTCATCCCACAAACGCGCGCACATAAGGATTAACTCAGCATCTAACTCAGGTCCGGCAAAGCCTAATGCCTCAACGCCAAATTGATGAAACTGTCTATATCTACCCCGCTGCGGTCTTTCATGACGAAACATTGGACCAACGTAGTAAAGCCTTTTTGGTCCTTCATAGAGCAAATTATGTTCAACGATAGAACGAACAATCGCTGCAGTTCCCTCTGGTCTTAAGGTAAGTTGTTCGCCATTAAGACGATCCTCAAATGAATACATCTCTTTTTCAACAATATCAGTGACCTCACCAATACCTCGTTGAAAAACTTCAGTATGTTCCACTATCGGTGTACGAATATTTTGATAGCCATAAGACTTGGCTAAGCTTTGAATCGTTTTTTCTAAAAAGGCCCAACGATGGGCATCTTGAGGAAGTAAATCGTTCATACCCTTTACACCTGAAAGTTTTTTAGCTTTTACAGGTGTAGCGGAATTAGCTGCAGTTAAATTAGTTTCAGACATACTTTAAATAAGCTTATTTTTGGGTAGACCCATAACGTTGATCAACATAGTTTTGAACAATTTGCTCAAATTCTTCCACAATATGATCACCCCTGAGTGTTTTGACTTTTTGACCATCTACAAAAACTGGTGCTGCAGGAGATTCTCCTGTACCAGGAAGACTAATACCTATATCCGCATGCTTGCTCTCACCAGGACCATTCACAATACATCCCATCACTGCAACACTCATGGATTCCACTCCTGGATATTGCTTCTTCCACTCAGGCATTTTGTGACGTAAATAAGTTTGAATCTGAGAAGCTAAGGATTGGAAAAAAGTACTTGTTGTTCTTCCACAACCAGGACAAGCAATTACCATGGGAGTAAAGTGCCGTAAATCCATTGTCTGTAAAATTTCCTGGGCAACAATTACTTCATTTTCGCGGGGAGCACCTGGTTCAGGTGTTAAAGAAACGCGAATCGTGTCACCAATACCTTCTTGCAACAATACAGATAAAGCCGCAGTAGAAGCTACGATACCTTTGCTTCCTATACCAGCTTCTGTTAGTCCAAGATGTAATGGAAAATCACAACGACTTGCTAAATCACGATAGACTGCAATTAAGTCCTGTACAGCACTCACTTTACAAGACAAAATAATTCGATTTGATGGCAGACCAATTTCAATAGCACGTTGCGCTGATTGCAATGCTGATTGAATCAATGCTTCTACCATGACCTCTCTGGCATCCTTAGGCTGAGCTAAGGAAGCATTGTGGTCCATAAGGCTTGCCAATAAATCCTGATCAAGACTTCCCCAATTAACACCAATACGAACTGGCTTATCGTAGGTGCAAGCCATTTCTATCATTTGTGAAAACTGTATATCTCTTTTTGCACCCTGACCAACATTACCAGGATTAATTCGGTACTTGGATAACGCTTTGGCGCATTCAGGATAGTCTTTTAAAAGTGTATGGCCGTTATAGTGGAAATCACCTATCAAGGGAACATCAACACCCATTTTGTCGAGTTGCTCTCGAATAGCAGGCACAGCAGCTGCAGCGGCTGGAGTATTGACTGTAATCCTAACAAGTTCAGAACCAGCTTTAGCTAATTCTTTTACTTGTATAGCAGTTCCAATTGGGTCCTCAGTGTCGGTATTCGTCATAGACTGAACACGAATTGGAGCATCACCACCAATAGTAATAATATTTGAACCCCAAGCTACAGAGGCTTGTTGTGTCTTATGGCGCTTATAACCTGTCATCATCAAGCTAATGTTATCCATGATCTTCATCCTTTTGAATCGGCGCTCTCCAAACTACTGGACGCTCACTTCTTTTGGCTAAATTAGTTCTATCCTGCACATCCCCAGCCAACTGACCACAAGCTGCAGCGATATCATCTCCCCTAGTTTTTCTTACTGTGGTTACGATTTTCGCATCTAATAGAATTTTTGCAAATTGTTCTATACGATCCCTAGGCGATTGCTTTAATCCAGACTCTGGAAAAGGGTTGAAGGGAATTAAATTCAACTTACATTTTATGGGAGCTAGTAACTTCACTAAAGCCCTAGCCATTTCATCAGAATCATTGACCCCGTCAAGCATGCAATATTCAAAAGTCAAAAAATCTCTTGGCGCATAGGGTAAATATCTTTGGCAAGAGGCAATTAACTCCTCTAAAGGATATTTACGATTTATCGGTACAAGAATATCGCGTAACTTATTCGTTGGTGCATGTAGAGAAACAGCTAAAGCCACAGGCAAATCTTTTGCTAAACGGTCGATGAATGGCACAACACCAGATGTAGACAATGTAACGCGACGACGAGATAAGCCATAAGCATTGTCATCCAACATTAAGCGCATTGCAGATAAAACTGGCTCATAATTAAGGAGAGGCTCTCCCATACCCATCATGACCACATTCGAAATTACTCTACCTTGGTCATGATCTAAAACAGTTTTATCATAAGTATCGATACGCTTAATCGCATTACGATCTTGGCGTAAATGATGCTCCGCAAACCATAACTGGCCAATAATTTCACCAACTGTTAAGTTTCTTGCAAATCCTTGTTTACCCGTAGAACAAAATTGGCAATTGACTGCACATCCTGCTTGAGTGGAAATGCAAAGCGTGCCACGATCCTCTTCTGGAATATAAACCATCTCAACAGCATTACCATCACCAACATCAAGTAACCATTTTCTAGTACCGTCAGTGGCTATTTGATCACTGATAATCGGTAAAGATTGAATCTCTACCGTATCAACGAGCCTTTCTCGAAAGCTCTTGGCTAGGTCACTCATTGCGTGGATATCACTTACACCACGTTGATGGACCCAGCGCATGAGCTGCTGAGCTCGGAAAGGCTTTTCATCTAAGCTAGCAATAAAAGATGCTAGCTTTTCCCCATCGAGATCTAATAAATTCGTGCGGGGAATTTGACTCACCTATTAACGAGAATAAACTTGTAATCCAGCAAAGAAAAATGCAATTTCTTGTGCTGCTGTCTCAGGACCGTCTGAACCATGAACTGCGTTTGCATCAATACTTTGAGCAAAATCAGCGCGAATTGTGCCTTTATCTGCTTTAGATGGATCTGTAGCCCCCATTAACTCACGGTTCTTAGCAATCGCATTCTCGCCTTCTAAAACTTGAATCATTACAGGACCAGAAATCATGAAACTTACTAGGTCTTTAAAGAAAGGTCTTGCAGCGTGAACAGCATAAAACTGACCGGCTTCAACTTCTGATAAATGAACCATTTTGGAAGCAATAATTTTCAAGCCAGCATTTTCGAAACGGGAATAAATCTGTCCAATAACATTTTTTGCTACTGCGTCAGGTTTGATGATGGAAAGGGTTCTTTCGATTGCCATGTGTAAAGCTCCTAAATTAGAAAAAGTTAAAAACATGATTATACAGACTTATATTAGTTAAAACCCTTATTCAATTTTGAATATTTAATCGTAAGTTGATGTTTTTTCTAAAATAACCCATTTTAAAGTAGTGTCATTTTTTTCAAACAGCGGTATTGAAATTTTAAATAATGCCTATAATTAGTTATCAGTTGGATTTCCAACTTTTTAAAGGAGAAAGTTTCAATGAGTGATCAAAATGCTTTTGGTTATAGTGTAGGTAATTCTTTATCTGGTGCACTGGCAACTAATCGTGTACTGCGTAACACTTTTGCTTTACTAGCTTTAACAATGATCCCCACAATCTTGGGTGCTTGGATTGGAGTATCAACAGGATTTTCTTTTTTCCAAACAAGTCCATTTATGGGAATGATTGTTTTCCTCGGAGTTGCATTTGGTTTTTTCTGGGCAATTGAAAAAAATAAGAACTCAGGAACAGGCGTACTGTTACTCTTAGGCTTCACGCTCTTTATGGGATTGATGCTTACTGGGATATTAACGCACACCCTACAGTTCAGAAATGGTGGACAACTCATCATGATGGCGTTTGGTGCCACAGGTTTAATTTTTGCTGGTATGGCAACTTGGGCCGCGACAACAAAATCAAATCTAGATGGTCTTGGTAAATTTTTATTTATCGGTGTTGTCTTGTTGCTTTTGGCATCTGTCGCAAATATCTTCTTGCATATCCCAGCGATATCTTTAAGCATTATGGTTCTTGCGGTAGGTATTTTCTCTGCTTACATCCTCTATGATGTCAAGCGTATTGTGGATGGTGGTGAAACAAATTACGTAATGGCAACTTTAGCTATTTACTTAGATATCTATAACGTTTTCACTAACTTACTTGCCTTGTTCGGTATTGTTGGTGGTGATCGCGATTAATCGATAAAGTTTTTAAATCCTAAAACACGGGCTATTGCCCGTGTTTTTTTACGTGCTTTTGAGATTAAATACAGCTATTGATTCAACATGTGAGGTGTGTGGGAACATATTCATAATTCCTGCTTGTGAAAGTTCATATCCCGCCTCGTTAACCAAAACTCCAGCATCTCGAGCTAATGTAGCTGGATTGCAAGAAACATATATAATCCGCTTGGGCAAGATGTGTGATTGACCTTGGAGATTAGCATCTCGTAAAGCCTGAACAACCGCAAATGCACCATCTCGTGGTGGATCAATTAACCATTTATCAAAAGCTTCCCAACTTAAAAGATCTTGAAGAGTAACTTCAAATAGATTTACACAACGAAAACGCATAGGAGTTTGAATATCATTTCTGTGGACATTGGCCTGAGCACGTTTGCATAAAACATCACTACCTTCAATACCCCACACCTCTCTAGCAAGAGTTGCGATGGGTAAGGTAAAGTTACCAATTCCACAAAAAAGATCAAGAACTCTTTCGTGAGGATTAATTTCAAGCATTCGAATTGCCCTACCAACTAATACTTGGTTCATCATATGATTAACTTGTGTAAAGTCAGTAGGATGAAATGGTATCTTGATACCAAATTCTGGTAGTTGATAAAATAACTCCCCCTCTTGGGGATAAAAAGGCTTAACACTCTCTGGACCATGGGCTTGCAACCAAACCCAAACAGCATGCTTTTTAGAAAATGCCTTAAGGCACTCCTCATCTTCCTGCGTCAGTGGCAGTATATGTCGAAGGACCATAGCAGTCTGCTCCAACCCAGCCTGATCTCCCATAGCTAATTCAATTTGTGGGACCCTATCTCGTATTGATAAGTCCATTACCAATTCCCTAAGAGCAGGTAATAGATCTGACCACTTTTTTGGTAAAACCTCACAACTTGTCATATCAGCAACATATCGGTTCTGAGGTTCATGGAACCCAACCAAAATCGTGCCTTTTTTTATAGAACGATTTACCACACTTAATCTTGTTCGATAGCGATATTGCCAATCAGGTCCTGCAATGGGACTCAATAAAGTCTTTGGTGTAACCTTACCAAGATGCTTTAAATCATCTTCTAGAACTCGTTGTTTTAAGGCTAATTGCGCCCTAGAGTCTAAATGTTGCATCGTACAACCACCGCAATTACCAAACCATTTACATTGGGGTGTTTTTCGATAAACTGCAGGTTGAACAACTTCCCTTAATTTACCTTTCATGAATTTACTTTTAACTTGGGTAATTTCATATTCAACGATTTCGGTAGGTAATGCCCCAGCAACAAAAACCACTTTATTGGGACTATCTGGATCATCCTCAGGCAAACGACCGATGCCCTGAGCATCTAAGTCCATGGCATGGATTTGAATCTTTTTCTTAATGCCCACTAGAGGGCTAGGTTTAGGACGTCTCACTGGTTATTGCGTAAATCCAGCTAAGTATTCAAGCCAATGACCTGAGTCTTCTTGTGATGATTTTTGCTTCAACTCACTCTTAACATAATCAATCTCTAATTGATATTCTTCTTCGGTGAATGCCCCCCTAAATAATTGATAGCGACAGTACATTAAATAGGTATTGACCACATCAGTTTCACAATAAGCACGAATCTGATTTAATTGACCATCTCTAAAAGCTGGCCAAACTTGAGAGCCATCCATTCCCATCTTTCCAGGAAACCCACATAATTTTGCTAAAGCATCGAGTGGAGCATTGGACTTACCTTGAAAAAATGCTAACAAATCCATTAAATCAAGATGCCTTAAGTGATAACGACTGATGTAATTATTGTATTTAAATTCTTTAGCGTCATAATCACCACTCTCTCCCATTTCCCAATATCGAGAAGCAGTAACGCGATGAATTAATGCACGATAATTTAAAACTGGTAAGTCAAAACCTCCACCATTCCACGATACAAGCTGCGGGGTATATTTATCAATAAGTTGAAAAAAATCAGTAATGACTTCCTTTTCAGTACTTTGTAAAGTTCCTAAACTACCTACTTTAAATTGAGGTAAACCATCTTTTGTAGTACGGCGCATGACACATGAAATAGCGACAACTTTTTGTAAATAGAGTGGGAAAAAAGTACTTTGACCATTCGCTTCACGTGTAGCGATAGCTTGATCGATAACTTGTTCATCTGAAAGTCCGGAGTCATATTCTCCAAGTTGACGTAATCCATCAGCATCAGGAATTGTCTCAATATCAAATACCAGAACAGTCTTCATTTGTTTAATTATCAAAATAACCTAGAGGGTCAATTGGCTTACTGTCTTTACGTAATTCAAAATGTAATTTAACTGACTCCGACTCAGTGTTCCCCATCTCAGCAATCTTCTGTCCTCGTTTGACGGTATCACCCTCTTTAACAAGATTTTTACTGTTGTGGGCATAAATAGTGATGTAGCTATTGTTGTGTTTAACAATGACTAAATTTCCATAACTGCGTAAACTATTACCAGAGAAAATAACCTTTCCATCGGCAGCAGCGTTTACTGGATCTCCCATTTTTCCTGCATAGTCGACACCTTTATTACTTGAGCCATTAAAACTTTCACCTACTGGTGCACTAGATGGTTTACCGATTCTAAAACCTGGATCAGCAACCACAGCAGCAGTTGCATCAGCAGCTTTTGTTGCAGGCTTTTCTGAACTTGATTTTTCTGTAGTAGCCTTTGTTTGAGGAGTTGTAGGTTTTGCCTTTGCAGGGGCAGGAACTGATGTTGATTTAGAATCGCTATTAACAACTGACCAGTTAGGGATTACGACTGGTTTGGAGTTATTTACAGGTGTTGATTGATCTTTAATTGGTGCTGGGGTCGTGGAACCACAAGCAGTTATCAATACAGTAATTGAAAATGAAGTTAATACAAGAATTATTTTGCTGAATTTCAAGCGCATATTTAAATCGTTCCAGACTGCAAAGGGACAAAAAATACTTCATCTAAAGTGCTTCTTTGATAGCGTTGTGAACTTAAACGCTCTATCAATAATAACTGTTGTTCTGTTTCACTTTTAGCTACCGGTGCAATCAATTTTCCACCAATAGCCAATTGATCAAGTAATGGATCAGGAATTCCAAGACCAGCTGCCGCAAGAATAATCCCATCAAAAGGAGCAGCCTGAGGTAATCCACGAATCCCATCTGCATAAATCAAACGTAAATTAGCGATCCTGTAAGGCCTTAACTTAGCGCGGGCACTGTCATGAAGGCTTCGAATGCGCTCAACTGAATATACTTCATCAGATAATAAACTCAATACAGCAGCTTGATAGCCACAACCAGTCCCAATCTCTAATACTCTGCCCATTTTGCGTTGGTCCTGCATTAGTGCTTGAATCATTTTTGCAACAACTGAAGGTTTGGAAATCGTTTGTTCCCGACCAATCGGCAAGGATGAATCCTCATAAGCTTGAGAAACTAAACCAGGATCAATAAAAGCATGACGCGGAACAGTCGCCATAGCTTGCAAAACCTCATGATGATGAATCCCATTCGCAGCCAAGCGTTGAGCCATTTGACGTCTGGCTGTATCCAAAGCTTTATCCGTCTTAACCACTGTCACTTAGCCTCTATTCCAATTCGATGCCAACATATCTAAACGACGTTTTTCATCAGATAAATTAAGCTGTAAGGGTGTAAGTGAAACGTATCCTTGATTAATCGCATCAAAATCAGTTCCCTGAGAAGCATCCTTTGCCTCACCCGCAGGACCTATCCAATAAATAGGTTCTCCACGAGGGCTTTGCTGAATAATCACTGGTTGTGATGGATGACGATTACCCAGCCGAGTAACACGCCAACCTTTCAAAGAGTCATAACTATGATTCGGTAAATTAACATTAATCAGAGGTGCATGCATACCATTATGGCTTGGCATACCACCATCTATTGCGTGACGAACAATATCATGTGCTGTTTTAGCCGCATCTTCAATACGAGCCCATCCACGATCGACCTGAGAAAATGCTATCCCAGGAATCCCAAACATAACACCCTCAATGGCTGCAGCAACCGTCCCAGAATATAAAACATCTTCGCCCATGTTCTCACCTTGGTTGATTCCAGAAATCACAAAGTCAGGCATTTCGTCTAAAAAGCCTGTCAGGGCAATGTGCACACAATCTGTCGGGGTGCCATTAACAAACAAAAAGCCATCACGCTCTCCCCCAGCAACGCGATGTATTGAAAGTGGTCTAGAGAGTGTTAATGAGTTCGATGCACCACTATGATTTTGCTCGGGAGCAATGACAGTAATTTTGCCAAGCGGTTTTAAAGCATTGACTAAGGCCAATAAGCCTGGTGCTAAGTAACCATCATCATTAGAGACTAAAAAGTGCATTGAAGTAAAAAACCTATTTAAATTTAAAAAAAGCAGCTTGTATGACTAATTTTAACGACTTACCTTAATCTTATTGAACTTTAAAGTAAATTCAATGGTTAAAAAATATATTTTTAACCAAAAAGACAAATACCCCATTATTTTATTTAACTGCCAACGGGTTTACGATCCATCATTGCGCGAGCTAATGTTCCTGCGTCAACATATTCGAGTTCCCCGCCAACAGGGATCCCACGAGCGATACGAGATACAGAAATACCTTTGGATTTGAGAATTTCACCAAGATAGTGGGCCGTTGCTTCACCTTCACTGGTGAAGTTAGTTGCAAGAATAACTTCTTTAACAGAAGGGAATTGTGTATCTTGAGAAAAAATACGATTCATCAACTTATCAAAGTGCAGCTCTTTAGGTCCCTGACCTTCCATAGGCGATAAACGTCCCATGAGAACAAAATACAATCCTTTGTATGCCATTGTTTGTTCAACCATCAGTTGATCAGACGGAGTTTCAACCACACATAAAACACTGCCATCACGACGATCATCGTTACAGGTTTTGCAAACATGTAATTCCGAGAAAGAATTACATTGAGAACAATGTGCAATTTTCTCTACAGCCTCTTGAAGAGCAACCCCCAAAGATAAGGCTCCATTGCGATCATGTTGCAATAAATAATAGGCCATCCTTTGAGCAGACTTGGGACCAATACCTGGCATCACCTTCAATGCAAGGATGAGCCTTTGAAGCGCATCAAGTTGATCTTGTTGTGTAGCTTGATATTGATTCATCAAAAAGGCAGCTTAAATCCTGGAGGCATCGGCATGCCAGCAGTTGCACCAGACATACGACTCTCCGCAGCTGCTTCGGCTTGTTGATGCGCATCTGATAAAGCGGTTACGAGTAAGTCTTCAAGCATTTCACGATCATCCATAACACTTTGATCAATCTGCACTCTTTTAATAATATGTTTACCGTTTGAGACTACTTTAACCATTCCACCAGCAGCTTGACCAACAAGCTCAAGACTGGAAAGTTCCTCTTGGGCTTTTTTCATCTTCTCTTGCATGAGCTGAGCTTGTTTCATCAAGCCAGCTATTTGACCTTTCATCATAATTCTTCCTTTCTATGAATTTTTAACGATCATCCATTAGACAATGGTCTGATGGATCCTTCAATAACTTTGACTCCAATTTCTTGCTTTAACTGCTCTAAAAAAGGATCCACAGTCAGATTCTTTTCTAATTGGGTTTGCGCAATTTGCTGGTCTTTCGCTTCTAATTGCGCAACGGTTTCAATTTGCTCACTTTTTTCAATCATGATTTTCACTGGTCGTGATAAATATTGTTGAAGCCCCTCTTGTAATTTTTGAATCGAAGAGGTCGTGGCAAGTTGCGGTATGTCTGTTGCTATCTTTAGATGTAAAGTACCTGACTTATCCTGTTGCGAGATAAGAGCAGTTTGCAAAGCAAACTGCCCCTCTAAACCTTTTAAACCGAGTTGTTTAATCGTCTCGCGCCATCCTGTATTGGTTAATTCGATCGCTGATGGTACATTGTTAGGCAGATTAACAAGCTCAGTCTTTACCTCTGGTTGTGATTGAGGCGATACAGATCTAGATACGGGACTAACAGAATTAGGTTTTAAATTGACAGAAGTTGTTACAGGAGCTGGCCTTTGATTATTTGACTCGCTCCCATCATCAGGTCTAAAGGCTAGCATTCGAAGTAATGCCATCATAAATCCTGTTTCTTCATCAGGTGCTAATTGCAGATCAGCACGACTAGTGATGGCAATTTGATAAAACAACTGTACTTCTTCTTTTGTTAAGGCTTGTGCCAAACGCATAATATCTTTGGATTCAGGCCACTCTTCAACTACAGACTCGGGAATGACTTGAGCCATGGCTACTTTTTGCAATAGAGAAGCGAGATCTTGCAAGGCTGTAGAAAAAGACAAACTCATGAGGCCCATTTCTGAGCTTATATCAACAAGTTCTTTACCATTTTGTTGGGCTAAAGCGTCAATAATACGAATGAGATAGCTATCATCTAGTGAACCAAGCATACTTCTGACCATTTCTTCGGTCATATTCCCGGAAGAATAAGCAATTGCTTGATCAGTTAAGGAGAGTGCATCGCGCATGGAGCCACTTGCTGACTTTGCAATGATCTTTAATGCCCCTTCATGAATTGGAATACTCTCCGCTTGAAGAACAGTTTTTAAATGATTAACAATAAGACTCGGAGGCATTTGCTTGAGATTAAATTGCAAACAACGCGACAAAATAGTCACAGGAATCTTTTGTGGATCTGTCGTTGCTAAAATAAACTTCATGTGTGGAGGTGGTTCTTCAAGAGTCTTAAGCATCGAATTAAATGCCTGACTAGTGAGCATATGCACCTCGTCAATCATAAATACTTTGAATCTCCCAGAAGTTGGGGCATAAACGGCTTTTTCTAAAAGCGAGATCATGTCAGCAATACCACGATTACTTGCTGCATCCATCTCAACATAATCAACAAATCTTCCTGCATCAATTTCTTGACAGGCTGCACATTGACCACAAGGTGTAGAAGTCGGTTGGTTAATAGGGTTTTCAGGAGTGCCAGTGCAATTGAGAGATTTAGCAAGTATTCGAGAAATTGTTGTTTTTCCAACCCCACGCGTTCCAGTAAATAACCATGCATGATGCAATCTATTTTGATCAAGAGCATGGCTCAAAGCCTTTACTACATGGTCCTGTCCAATCAACGTGCCAAAATTTCTAGGGCGCCATTTTCTAGCAAGTGCTAAACCTGGAGTGGGTAATTCGTCGTTTCCAAATAATGAGATCTCTGTCATAAGTTATATTCTAACAATCATCGATGTACAATATCAGAAGACGGGCCTCCCCGCATATTGGCATGGCAACCTGGTCAGGTCGGGAACGGAGCAGCCAAACCCATTCCCCAGTAGTGCCGGGGGTAAGGCTCGTCTCCTCATTCATGGAAATAATTTTTCTTCAAAAAATACTAATGGCCGCCACCACCTGCACCAAAAGGTGGTTTGGCTAACCAAACGATGGGAATTAAACAAAACATCATGATTCCCGCTGTTGTGAGAATATGATTTGTAGACAAAACATAAGCTTGTGAATTAACTACATACTCTAAATACTGTAGCTGAGCTTGGGGGGATAAACCAGCTCCAGCGAGTTGTTCACTGAGTTGATTTAAAGGTATATTGTCTGGTGTTAGATAATCCGACAAAATTGCATGATTACGAATAGCTTCATTTTGCCAAACAGTGGTACCAATCGCTGTCCCTGTACTACCACCTAAATTTCTTAAAAAATTAGTCAGCCCAGAACCAGCAGCCATTTGCGAAGGTTTTAGTCTTGATATTGAAATCGCAGTCATAGGTACAAAAAAACCAGCAATACCAAACCCCATAATAATTCGGGTGAGCTGAAGATAATGAAAATCTACATCCGTAGTAATAGTTGAACTCCAAAAAGCACTAATCGCAAAACATGTAAAACCAAAAGTGGCAACACGACGAGCGCCTAGTTTTTGCATTTGAGATCCAAAAAACGGACCAGCAAAGATAGCTAGTGCTCCAGTACTCGCCATGACCAACCCCGCTGTATATGCGGTGTAACCCAACTGTGTTTGCATCCACAATGGGCCAATAACAACAAATAAATAAAAAGCAAATGCACCGCAGAATAAACAAATACATGCAATACGAAAATTAAGAACCTTAAATAGTCTTAAGTCGACAACGGGATGCTCCTCCCCTAACTCCCAGATAACAAAACTAATTAAACAAATTACTGACAATAAGCCGATTGCAACAATAGTCGGGGAAGAGAACCAATCTAATTCATTTCCTTTATCCAACATGATTTGTAGACTTCCAACACCAACCGCAAGCAAAGCTAAGCCAACTTTATCTATTGGTTTTTTAACTCGGACATTATCACGTCCTTTAAATAGTGTACTCACTAAAAAAGCACACAAAATTCCAAACGGGATATTAATGTAAAAAACCCATCGCCAAGAATAACTATCGGTTAACCATCCTCCAATTACCGGACCCAAAATAGGAGCAACAATCGTTGTCATTGCCCATATCCCCAATGCCATACCTGCTTTTTCTCTAGGAAAACTTTTAACAATTAATGCTTGAGATAAGGGAATCATTGATGCGCCAACAATACCTTGCAACACCCTACTCAAAACCAACATCGGAAAAGATATTGCTAAACCACATAAAGCTGAAGCTAATGCGAATAATAGAGTCGCAATAACAAATTGACGAATTTCTCCAAAGCGGCTTGATAACCAACCAGTAAGCGGCAACATAATTGCTTCACTGACTGCATATGAGGTTATAACCCAAGTCCCTTGGGCTGGACTAACAGCAAAATCTCCTGCAATGGTAGGCAAAGACACATTCGCAATAGACGTGTCTAAGACATTCATAAATGAGCCTAGGCCCAAAGCCACTGTAGCTAAAACTAATTTTCCACCATGCAATGGCTCAACACCACCTTGAGGAGGTGAAGCGTTTTCAGATGCTGATATTGTTTGTGACATCTTTATTCGATAGCTAAAGAGTGCTGAATAATTTTTTGTACATGTGCTTGAGCTGCTAAATTTTGCTTTTCATACAAGTCAGTAGAAATCGCCTCGTGTTGTTGCATGGATTGAAGAGCTATTCCATCAGTATTGCGAACATCAACCTTTGCAGTCATTGTTAAACCAACACGCAGTGGATATTTTTTTAATGTTTCAGGATCTATATCAATCCTTACTGGCAAGCGTTGTACAACCTTGACCCAGTTACCGGTTGCATTTTGTGCTGGTAAAACAGCAAGGGAGGAACCAGTTCCCGCTGAAAAGCCTGCAACTTTTCCAGGGAAAGTTATACGATTACCATAAATATCTGCTTCTAATTCGACAGGCTGTCCAATACGCATTTTTGCAAGTTGAGATTCTTTAAAATTTGCATCTACCCATGTAGCATCACTCAATACTAAGGTTAATAATGGCGAACCAGGTGAAACTCTTTGGCCTACCTGTGCAGAGCGCCTTGCCACAACAGAGTTAATTGGTGCCTGAACATTAGCGCGTAAAAGTGCAACATAATTCTTTTTTGCTACACCCTGTGCTCGAAGAACGTCGGGATGACTTGCTACATTAGTAATATTACTAATACCATCCGTGTTTTCCAAGGCTTCTTGATATGCGGTTTGTGCAACATCATATTGTGATTTATAACGTGCTAATTCATCTGGTGAGTATGCAGCAGATCCTTGAAGACTTGCTCGTCTATTAAAATCTTCCTTGGCTCTTTCTAACTCTTGTTTTCTAACTTTTACTAAATAAATATTTGCTCTTACAGCTCGCAAAGCTTTACTTAAATCCGCGTCAGCAATCTCAGATGCAATCTTGGCCTCTGTTGTGTCTATCTTAAATAAAGTCTCACCCGCCTTCACAGCTTGAGTTTCAGAAACCAATACATCCGATACCGTTCCCTCTACTTGAGAACTAATTTGAATTTGAGGAGCTGAAACATAAGCATTTTCGGTAGACTCGTAATGACTAGATTCAATAAACCAATAAATAAAATAAACAACAAATAAAACGGCTAAAGCCAAAAAGAAAAACTGAAATGCTTTTTTTCGATTAAAGGTATTAGTAGGATTGTCTGGTAAATTGACATTTGTATTCATCGGAGTCGATCTTTACTTAGGTTGGGATGAAAGTTGTAAATTAGAATCTTTATTAATATAGCCGCCGCCCAAGGCCTGAATTAATTGAACGTAGGCGTTAAGTAGATTTTTTTGAGCTAGATATAAATTACTCGTTTGTCGGTCATATTCAATCAAAGATTTCTCGATTTCTTCTTTAGAAAGAAGACCCGCTTGATACCTTTTTTGATAGACATCTAAAACTATTTGGGCTGATTGATTTGATTGCGAAATTAGTTGTAATGAACCTGATGCAGCATTCACAGAAGAAATGCCGTCCGCTGATTCACGCAAAGCCGTTAGCAACTGTTCATGATAGTCCGCAATTGCTTGATCTTTAAGTGCATTTTTAGCCGCAACATTCGCATCAATCTTTCCTCCATTAAAAATTGGGAGGTTAATTACTGGACCTATAGAAAAAATTTGACTATCTTGATTAAGCAACTGATTAAATCCAAATGCTTGATATCCCAAATTACCTGCCAAATTAAAGCTAGGCAAATAATCTAAGCGCGCAGCTTTAAGATCCTCTTTGTTTGCTTCAATTTGAGTAAGTAAGCCTTGTAAATCAGGGCGACGTGCAACCAAATCTGAAGGAATACTCTTTGGTGTATGAGTTACTATTTTGCTTAAATTAAGGCGAGGTGGTAAGAACTGATCTCCATAACTGGGTCCTCGTCCAACCAAAACTGCAAGTTGATGACGCCAGAGCTCTAAAGCTTTGAGAGTCTGTCCCTCTTGAGATCGCACAGTATCGTTATCTACTTTACGTTGCTCTAAAAGAACCTGATCAATCACACCTTTTTGATAACGCTCTTTAGCAATACTCAGGAGCGTGCCACTAATTTGAGTGTCTTTTTTAGCTAATTGATAAGATTTGAATGCGTAGTCGTATTCTATGTAAGCTATAACAATACCATTCGTTAAAGCTTGTTTTGCGGCATCTAATTGTGTTTGTGCGCTGACAAAACGATATTTGGAACCATCTAATAAATGCTTTTGTTTACCCCACACATCCAATGACCAATCGAAGGTCAAGGCTATGATTCCATAATTTTGCAATTTTTCAAAGCTAGGAGGAAATATATAGTTCTTTGATAGTTCCTGACGATTGATTTGGGTATTGATACCAATTTGTGGCAATAAGCTTGATCGGTTGGCATCAATCATTGCCTTAGCGTTTTGAATCCGTGTATCAGCAGTTTTAATACTAGGGGAATCTCTTAGTGCTTGTTCTATCAAGCTATTTAATTGCTCATCCCCAAGTTGTTTCCACCAATTTTCTTCTATTTTTACAGTACTAGTGATGTTTGGCTCAAGCTTGGAAGTTTCTGGGATTATTGCCTCATCTTGATGAAAAGCGGCGCAAGAACTGAGTATGACTATTCCAATTAGGTATAGTAAAAAACGATTGAAAAGTCCAAGCATTATTAAATAAATCACTTAATTAAAGTTAAGAGTCTAATCGTAACAGATTAGTATAAACCCTGTAATTCGAGCTAGAAGATCCTAAAAATACTATTTTTATTAGAAATTACCCTAGTTTTGGCATATTTAGTCCATGAATTCAAATATTCTAAAAAGATAATTAACTTCATTATTTTTCTAGGAGACTAAATGCCTGAAATTACACTTCAAGTCAACGGTAAAAATTTATCGTTCAAAGCAGATGATGATATCCCTCTGCTCTATGCATTACGAGATGAATTAAATTTTCAAGGGCCTAAATTTGGATGTGGACTAGGACAATGTGGTGCTTGTACAGTAATGGTAAATAATCAGGCAGTTCGTTCATGCATCACACCAGCGGCGGCTGTTGTCGGTCAAAAAATCACCACGCTAGAAGGTCTCGGAAGCTCATCAAAACCAGGTAAATTACAACAGGCTTTCATAGATGAGCAAGCTGTTCAATGCGGTTATTGTATTAATGGCATGATCATGACAGCTTCTGCCTTTTTGGCAAAGAATAAAAATCCTACAGACACACAAATTGCCGAAGCATTATCAGGGAATCTTTGTCGTTGTGGAACTCATCAACGAATCGTAGCAGCCGTAAGACGCTACTTGAACGCAGCTTAAACAATCATTGGATGAAGGAATCGTCATGAATGCTTTTACTCGTCGTGAATTTTTAAAATCTAGCTTTGCTGGATTACTGGTTGTTCATTTTTCATTAGACAGCTTTGCAGCTTCTAGTCCTGTTTTAGCTCCTCCTAAAAACGTTGACCGTGCAGATGTAGATGCTTGGCTCAGTATCGATAAAAGCGGTAAAGTCACCGTTTATGCTGGTAAGGTCGATCTAGGAACAGGCGTAAAAACTGCTTTAGCCCAAATTGTGGCAGATGAACTCTATGTACCTTTTAACGATATCAAAATGGTTATGGGAGACACCGCAACAACTCCAGATCAATGGATCACTGGAGGAGCTCTATCCATTATGCAAGGCGGAAGTGAACTGCGCGTTGCAGCAGCTAATGCCAGAGAAGCGTTGTTGAAAAAAGCCTCCGAAGTATTAAAAAAACCTAGTAGTGAACTAACACTCAAAGATGGTTTTGTTATATCCAAAAATGACTCTAATGCAAAAGCTGCATATGCAGACTTAATTGGTGATGGTTTTCAGATTAAGGTCGACCCCAAAGTTAAATTAAAAAACCACCAGGAATACACTATCGTCGGCAAGTCTATTCCGCGTGTAGATATCCCACAGAAAGTTACCGGCGAATTCCCCTATATGCATGATTTTAAATTACCAGGAATGGTTCATGCTCGAGTTATTCGCTCTAATTCTATCAATGCCAAACTTGAAAGTTTTGATGATAGTGAAGCTAAGAAGATTAATGGATTTTTACAAACAGTACGTAAAAATAATTTCATTGCAGTGGTAGCATCTTCAGAATGGGCAGTAGTTAAAGCCTCACGATCGATTAAAGTTAATTGGACCAATGGTCCAGACCTCCCGGCTAAAGCGACTGTGTATGATCATTGGCGAAAACTTCCCCTTGCTAAAGAAGAAGTTACTCAAAAAGCTGGAGATGTTCAAGCTGCTCTATCAAAAAGCTCTAAAAAGCTAAAAGCAACTTATAACTTTGCAGTGCAAACCCATGCTTCAATAGGTCCATCTTGCGCAGTCGTTGATTTTAAAGATGGCAAACTCACTGCTTGGAGTGCCTCACAAGCAACCCACTCAATGCAACATGAGCTGTCAGTCATTACAGGATTACCGAAAGAGTCCATCCGACTTCTCTACCTTGACGGTTCTGGATGTTATGGACGAAATGGTCACGAAGATGCAACAGCAGATGCAGCTCTAATAGCAATGGCTATTGGCAAACCAGTCCGTTTGCAATGGATGCGTCATGATGAAACGGCACTTGCACCAAAAAGCCCACCAAGGACAATGGATTTTGAAGCTAGTCTCGATGAAAATGGCAAGATGAATGCTTGGAAGACAGATTTTTATATCGCTTCTAATGAAGTTGCTTTTATGAAGCCACTCAACTTCCCTCTTCTAGCGGCAAACGATACAGGTGTTCCAAGGCCTGGTAACTGGGTTGGTTTTTTGTTTCAAAATAGCGCAAGCCCATATGAAGTACCAAACGCGCTAGTTAATACAAAACATGTTGCTCAAACATTTTTGCGCTCATCCCATCTTCGTAGCCCTGGAAGAATTGAAAACAGCTTTGCAAATGAGTCATTTATCGATGAAATGGCTCACTTAGCAAATGCTGATCCAGCAGAGTTTCGTTTAAAACATCTCAGTGATCCTCGATCAATCCACGTGATGCGAGCTGTAATGGACCTTGCCAAATGGGATACAACCACAAAAGATTCGAAAAAGACAAGCAATACGAATTTGGCAAAAGGTAGAGGTATTTCTTATGTGCGTTATAACAATTCGATTACATATGTTGCTACAGTAGCAGACGTCGAGGTAAACAAAAAAACTGGAAAGGTACGCGTAACTAACCTTTATATTGCACATGATTGTGGTCAGATCATCAATCCAGATGGTGTTTTAAACCAGATTCAAGGTGGAGCAATTCAGACTGTTAGTCGTGTACTTATGGAGGAAGTTAAATGGAATGGTAGTCAAGTGAACAGCGTAGATTGGGTGTCTTATCCAATCATCCGCTTCAACGAGGTTCCCAAAGTTCATACCACTCTTATTAATCAACCAGGCACTCCAGCTTGGGGAGCTGGGGAGCAAACGCCAACCACGATACCAGCAGCAATCGCGAATGCAATTTTTGATGCCATAGGGGTGAGAATGAGAACAGTACCATTTACGCCTGAAGCAGTAAAACTTGCCATGAAAGAACAAACAGGGAAAACTGTTTGAGGCTTTTTCAGTAGAAAATTTTGTTTCTATCAAAAGGGTAATGTGAAGAACATTACCCTTTTTAATACATAATTCCTTAACCGTTTTTGTCGATCTTCCCCATCTGGCGACGAATTACTCGAATGATAGTTGGTATTAAACCAATCACAATAAACCAGATAATAGATGGGAATTTTTTCTTAGTACTTTGCTCATCAGTCATTTCTAATATCGCCTTTTGTGTAGGTGTTTTTTGCTCTAACTTACTAATTGCTTCTGGATCACATACTGGAGGAACTTTTTTCCAAACTTCATGGGGTAATGCGTTTGCTTTTAGCTCTTCAGCTTCTTTGAGACATTTCTGTTGGGCCGACTGAATTCCAGACTGCTTACTACTTTGAGAAAATTGATCATACACAGTAACTGCCAAACCTACTGACACTACTCCAATAAAAAATTTCTCTGCAAAACCTAATTGTGAAAATTTAGAAAACATAACTATCTCCTATTGATAATTAATTTACTTTATACAATTTCTTTGACATTAGCATGTTGGTCAATTAAAAAAGCGCGAATAGGCTTATCATTTCTGAGTTGTTGGACTAAATATTTATATTTTTGTAATTGTTGATAATATTTTTCGTATAAATATTGTCCCGGTTGGGGAATCTGTAATTTATAGTCCAGAATTACAAGTTGATCATCAAACTCAACTAAACGATCAATTTTGGACATCACATCTTGATCGTCCATCAAAACTAACTCATTCCATGCAGCCTTAATATGAGATCCATAAAAATAATCTCGCAACTGATCAGCAAACAAGATATTCTGGACGATAGCTATTGATTTCTCAGCAATCTCTTGAGATAAACCCAACCAAGATCTAACTTGAGAGTTACTAGGAATTTTGAGTTCATCTTTTGAGGAAAGTCGTTTATTGGTTAAATTTTCGAGAATGTGATGTACTGTCGTGCCCAGTAATAACAAATCAGGATTTGGTTTAGAGGAGTTTTGGGGATCCTCAAAAGCTTTTTCCTCCTCATCTTCTAGAAGTATTTTTTCTTGAAAATTAAGAGGTGGAATTTTTAAGAAAGTTCGACGAAGAGCAACAGATTTTTCACTAGTCTCAATTTTTACTGATTTATTAAATTCCTCTGGAATTACATCCTCGATTTTTTTTACTTCGACACTAGCATTAACCAGTTTTTCATACCAAGAACCTGCCTCAATTCTTTCATCTCTTTTTTTCTCTAAGCCACTAACTACGAGACATTGCTTTGCTCTAGTCATTGCCACATACAGCAAATTAATATTTTCCAAATCATAAATACTTTTTTCTTCTTGACGTACCAATTGAAGTTGATCATTTAAGAGTGATTCATGATGGACAAACATAAGTTTTGGTGCGTCTAATTCCGGTGGCCAATCCATTAGGACACCGGATTTATCCATATATTTGGGTTTATCATTTGTGTTTAATATAAATACAAATGGTGCCTCTAGACCCTTTGCCGAATGAATTGTCATTATCTTGACCGCAGTCTGTTGAAGATCTGACTCTGATATGTCCTCATCAACCGTCTCTACAATATCACCTTCATCAGGTGTTTCGGTTTGTTTACCTTTTGACAAAACTCTCAATTCATCAATAAAACTATTCAGGGACGGATATCGCCCACCGTTTGTATCCAAAGCCAACTTTAGGAAAGCTTCTAAATTTGCAATAGTTTTAGTTTGCATCAAGTCTGGACTGCAAGCAGAATATTTCTCATACAAATGACCCTGCTCATAGATTAAATCTAATAAATCATGAACTGGTAAATGATTAGCTAGTGTTCTCCACGAAAGTAATAATTGATGGGCTTCCTGCATTAACTCAGATTTTGTTTCAGGCATGGCATGCCACCAAGATCTACCTTGCGCTTTAATGGCAAGCATTTGTAAATCATTTTCTGAACAAGAAAAAATAGGAGTTCTTAAAACATGTGCCAAAGCCAGATTATTACTTGGGGTTAATAAGACTTGGAGTAATGCCTGAATATCTTCTGCCTCCAAAGTTTGTAATAAACCACCTTGGCGAGGACTTTGGTATGGCAATCCAAAATCACGCAGAGCTCTCTCTAATTGAAGAATATGGGTCTTTGATCTTACCAAAATATAAAAATCACTAAACCGAGCAGAGCGCATGTTACCCTCCTCGTCAGGGACTTTGCGAGTACTCAACCAATATTGAATAATCTGAGCTACGCAACGTGCCTCATGGTAACTTTGTAAACTTTTCCCTCCTTTTTGTGAATCACGCATTGGAGTGCTTAGAGGATTACGGTTTTCTGGCTCTGCTTCAGCAGAAGATGATGGAACCAAGTCTAAACAAAAGACTTCATGATTTAACTCAGGATTGGGTTGCTTTGTTATCGCTGAATGTCGATCAAATCGAAAACCTGGATGATTTAGCTTTTCACGTTCAAAAACATCATTCAATACTTTGATCAATTCTTGGGGATTACGTCTAGTCTCATTTTTAGCAAGTAATTTTGCACCGTATTTCGACCTCATAAATTTTTGCGCTTGCGTGAAAATCCTAGAATCAGCTTTTCTGAAACGGTAAATTGATTGCTTTGGATCCCCCACTATAAATATTTTTGGTGAATCACTATTTACTCCGTAAGCACTAAACCAAGCTTTCAGAATCATCCACTGAATAGGATTAGTATCTTGAAACTCGTCAATCAATATATGCTTATATTTGGCATCTAAACGAACTTGGATGTAATTAGCTAAATCCTCACTTTTTAAGAGTTCAGCTACATTCATCTCCAAGTCATTGAAATCTAAAATACGATGATTAGCTTTATATTCCCTAAAATGCTTTGAGATGGATGTACCAAGCGCTATCCATGCTTTGTTTAATTCAAACATAGATCTATCTTTTTGCCATGCTTTCTCTTGATCAAGTAAATTAATCCAATATTCAAAATATTGAGGAATTTTCTCAATTAAATCCTCACGATCTGAAGCTTTTAAAATCCTTTTTAACTCGCCAGAGCAAGCTTGAACATTTTGTCTGGGATTTGAACTGGTTTTAGCCCTTAAAACAGTATTTAAACGCTGAATAATTAAATCATCACCTCTTTTGAAGTCACGCGCACTAAAAAGATCTCTTAGATAAGATACAAGTTCCTTATCCCGTTGCGCTGGACTCTGACTGTAGCAGTCATAAGCAATTTGTAATCCATCCCAGTTATATTTACTAATGTCTTGTAAATCACTTAAGGGCTTAGCTTGTTTTAAAAGAGGTAATTTTTCAGACAATACGTCTAGGGGATCAACCCCTTTGCGAAATGAATGAAGGTATTGCTGCCAAGTCCCCCACTGTTCTAACAAACTTGCCGTACCCTGCAAAATATCCATTGGCACACTTTTACTGACCAACTTCAACATTATTAAATACTCTTTCAGAAGGGCTTTAAATTCTCCTTCACCACGCCCTAAATGGAACCACCATTGATCCATAGCCTCATCAATTAAACGTTTGCGATCCTCTCTTAAGGATCCATTTGTTACTAAGCCAGAACTTAATGGTGCTGCTGAACTAATTTTAGTAAACCAGCCATGAAAGGTATCGAATGATACTTTTTGAGGATTAGATAATATTTCTTGATACAGGTTTTTTGCCCTAGGTAAAAGAGTTTGTGCTTGACTAGAATCTAAACCTCTAATTATTAGTTCTTGAATTACTTCTTCATCAGATTTAATAAACATCTCGTAAAGCAATTGCTCAAGACGATCTTCCATTTCTTGTGCCGCTTTACGCGTAAAAGTTATCGCCAGTATTTGACTGGGCTTTACGTCACTGAGTAATAAGCGAAAGATACGCGAAATTAATAACCAGGTCTTGCCACTTCCTGCACAAGCTTCAACAACCACCGAATTTGCTGGGTCACAGGCTATAGTTGGATTACACTCTAAAAGCTCTAATGGCTCACTCATCATGCCACATCCCTTTACGACAAATACCCCTAGCATCACAGTAATTACAAGTTTTGGTAATGCCATTTGCTGGCATCATATGGCCTTTCCAGATAGGATTTAAATCTTGCAATAGTTTTTGATCAAGCTCATCTATTTTTTCAGGGGTAACAGCAAAAGATAAATTCCTCTTATCAGAGCTTGCCTCTCCTAAACTAACCCACGAAGCCTCTTGAACAAAATTACCACGTTCTTGGTTTAGCAATGAAATTGCCTTGCTGTAGATAAGTAATTGCGGATCATCCCAAAAAGTTTTATTTAAATTAGATAAGTCTTTACCGTTTTTAAACTTATAGTCTAGAACAAGTAAATTTCCATCTTCATTACGATCTACTCTATCAACACGTCCATAAATTTTTAAGGAATCACCAGTTTCTAATTGAAGGAAAAACTCAACATCTTTTTCCGCTTCAAAAAAACTCCATCCCTTTTCTTCAAGCCCTATCTGCCATGCAACAATCTCAGGAATATGACCAAACCACTCTTCTTGCATAGCAATGAGTTTTCCGTCTTTTGAAATCAACTCTTGCCATTTGTTATGCGATATCTGCAGTAATTGCTCTTCCATCCAAATCAGCTTTTCCGCCTTGCTAATAAAGGACTCTTTCCCCTGATATTCTTTATAAAACTGATTCAAAATATCATGAAGTAGGGTTCCCACAATACCAAATTCATTTATTTCACGTAGTGCTTTAGGTGAACTCAATTTCAATAAATAATTCACATAAAAACGATATGGACAAGATCGAAGTACTTTGTATGCGCTTGGACTTAATTTATCTGGCAATAATACTGAGTCACTAATCTTGGTTTTTGCAGCAAAAACATCCTTCTTATCAATAGAATTTGTTGGAAGTTGGATCTTTTTTTTCTCTAAATTGGGCATATCGATGTGAAGTCGAGATAACCAATTGCTCAATCGATTTTTCTCCTCTGCTCTTTGATATTCTTGCCAGAGTAAATCCACATATTGATGGGAAGTTAACAGTTGAGATAAATCCCTAGCCTGTTGAATATATTCCGCCTCCGGCAATTCAGGATCTAACTCATACAACATAGCTTTAGAAAAAATAGATCCATGATCTTTAATTCGTGGAAGAAGCTTATCGTGGCATCCAACGACAACAACTGCGGAGTAGGTTCTTAATCGAATTCCTGAAATAGGAATCATTTCAATATGGATTTGTTTTTTTGGAGATTTTTGAACAAAATTTTCTTGCTCGACACACTGATCAAACAAACTAATCCAAGCTGTCAGATTTAAACGACTTAAATTCAGTAGCTTAAGTTGTTCAATCACTCGAAGAATAATTTTTCCCGCAGCATCTTCACTTAATTTGAAGAACATTCCAAAAGCTTGTAAATCCTCTTCGAGTTTTAAAACCCAATCTTGAGAATGTATTTTTTTCTGCTGCCAATCCTTAGATCGTCTCTCAAGCAACAATAAAAGTTCTTTCGCAATTGCACTATAGATATCAACGAGTGGATGTTCGTGGCGGGAAAAAGATTTTTCCACGAATACATGCTGAAGTTCAGTCCACCCTATCCCAACTGAACTAGCAAGTAATTTGCTTTCCATCCACCATGCAAAGTCATCAATATCAATACTTTGATCGTTCAGAATTGGCTCAAGTATTTCATTCCAATCTAGCATAGGGTTTTTAAAAAATCCCATTAAAGATCCTAAGCTAGGCCCTTCTGGATCTTTAAGTATCTCAAGATAACTATGGACTGCAGCAGCTGCACTCGTAGTCGATAAAGTCCAACCAGTTTGATCGTTAATAGATATACTTGATCCATACCTTGCCAATAAAACACGTATTCTTCTAGCAATTAATCTATCTTGTGCGACAAGTGCAATTTGCTGACGACCCGCACTAATATGTTCATGAATGCAAACCAACGCTGCCCAAGCCATAGTTTCAAAACTAGGCTCAGCAATAACTCGCCATTGATGATCAGTATATTTTTGCCGATTGCTGAAGGTCTCTTTTCGGTATTCGTCAAGATTAGTTGAAACTTTTCCAGAAATACATTCTGGCCATAACCCCGATTGTTGCCAATCAAACTCAATTTTTAAAACAATTTGGTGTTGTGCATAACACGCCAATAATTCGTCTTGAAGAATTTGGATTGTTTTGCTTGGTTTTGCCATCTCTATCCATATGAGCGGGGCAAGCTTAGTTTGAGATAGTGACTGAATTTTAAATTGATAAGCCATCCGCTCTCGAACTAAAGGGTCTTCGGTATTGCTTAAAAATTTCCAAAATGCCAAAATCAACTCGCCCTCCTCTTGGGCGACATTAAATTCAAGTGATTTGTAGGATTCTTTTAAGGTTTTTTCAAATTCTTGCTGAGCTTGTTCATAAAAATTTTCCTTATGATGAACATCATAAAAAGCAAACGAAATATTTGACTTAGTTAAAAAATCACATGCCTCAATAATAGATTTTGCTAATGCCCATCTCCCACCCTCTCCAATTGCACCGAATTGGTTTTGTATCTTTTTATGCTTTTGAAGTTCCTCATAAACCATTTCCCATCTTTCGATGATAGTTTTTACTGGTGGAAATTCCAATAACTCAGGACATTGCTCAAGCCATTGATTGACACTATAAATCGGCGGTAAAAATGTAATTTCAGGATTTATATCTTTGGGTCTTTGTTTGTGTAGGATTTTACGAAGCTGATGGATTGGCCCCAAGGTAGATGTAAGAACTAAGGGAGTTTGCCCTGTTATGCAAGCCTGCTGCCAAATTAATTCTGCAATATTTTGCAGTGCATCAGCGTTTGCTAAAACACCTTTTTCGGTGATGGTCATGAATAATTATTTCTTTAACAAGAGAGATCAATCGTTTTAGGTTAATATAACTAATATTAGATTTATATGTAACTCTAATCGTATACGAACTCCAAACTATTTTATCTATTCAATGTTATGAAGGAAGCAGCATGAGTGAAGCAATTAAACATATTACGGATGACTCTTTTGACAGTGATGTTGTTAAATCAACAAAACCTGTTTTATTAGACTTTTGGGCTGAATGGTGTGGTCCTTGCAAAATGATTGCCCCTATTCTCGAAGAAGTAGCAAAAGAATATGGCGACAAAATTCAAATCGCTAAAATTAATGTTGATGAAAATCAAGCAATTCCAGCGAAATTTGGTATCCGTGGTATTCCTACTTTGATCCTTTTTAAGAACGGCGAAATCGCTGCTCAAAAAGTTGGTGCTCTTGCTAAATCACAATTAACAGCATTCCTCGACTCACATCTGTAATTAATCACAATCCCCTACTGTTGTTTTTTGGTAGGGGAATTTGTTTGTTTTTGATTTCTAGTGTTAGAATCATTTTCATTAATTGTTCGTAAATACATTTTTGTTTTAACTCTTTTCCTGCCATTCGGCAAAATTTCCTAAATTTCTCAATTCATTTTTTTAGATTTAGAACTTTATAAAACCTCACTTAATAGCTCAACAGCTTACCTTTTATCAATATAACTATTCCAGACTATGCAACTCACTGAATTAAAAATTTTGCACGTTTCTCAACTTTTAGAAATGGCAGCCTCTCTCGAAATAGAGAACACACAAAGAATGCGCAAACAAGAATTGATGTTTGCAATTCTCAAAAATCGCGCGAAAAATGGTGAGACCGTTTTTGGTGATGGCGTACTAGAAGTTCTTCCTGATGGATTTGGCTTCTTAAGATCCCCTGAGTCTTCATACCTAGCGTCTCCAGATGATATCTATATTTCTCCAGCTCAAATTCGTCGCTTTAACTTGCACACAGGTGATGCTGTTGAGGGGGAAGTCAGAACACCTAAAGAAGGTGAGCGCTATTTTGCCTTAGTTAAAGTTGATAAAGTTAATGGTATTGCCCCAGAAGCTCTCAAAAACCGCATTATGTTTGAGAACTTAACTCCTTTACATCCAGATCGTCCAATGCAATTGGAAAGAGATATTAAGGCAGAAGAGAATTTAACAGGTCGAATCATCGATATGATTTCACCTATCGGTTTTGGTCAAAGGGGCTTAATTGTAGCTTCGCCTAAATCCGGTAAAACCGTCATGATGCAGCACGTTGCTCATGCTATTTCAACCAATCACCCAGATGCAATTTTGATTGTTCTCTTAGTTGACGAGCGCCCAGAGGAAGTTACAGAAATGCAACGCTCTGTTCGTGGAGAAGTAGTCGCTTCTACTTTTGATGAACCAGCTGTCCGTCACGTTCAAGTTGCCGAAATGGTCATTGAAAAAGCAAAACGTTTAGTTGAAATGAAAAAAGATGTCATTATTCTATTAGATTCGATCACACGTTTAGCTCGTGCCTACAATACTGTTGTTCCTTCATCAGGTAAGGTTCTGTCCGGTGGTGTTGATGCTAATGCCCTTCAGCGTCCGAAACGTTTCTTTGGTGCAGCGAGAAATATTGAAGAAGGTGGATCCCTAACAATTATTGCAACTGCTTTGATTGAAACTGGTAGTCGAATGGATGACCTGATATATGAAGAATTTAAAGGTACAGGTAATTTAGAAGTTCATTTAGAACGCCGCTTGGCAGAACGCCGTGTCTACCCTGCTATCAATCTTAACAAGTCAGGAACCCGCCGCGAGGAATTACTCATCAAGCCGGATATCCTACAAAAAGTCTGGGTATTACGTAAACTATTGTCCGATATGGACGATATCGAAGCGATGAACTTTATCGTAGACAAACTTAAATCGACCAAAAATAACTCTGAATTCTTCGACTTAATGCGTCGCGGAGGCTAATTTAAGGGGGTTTTTAGGAAATACTCCCCCTAAAATGTTCATTTTGTGTCATAATCATTGTTTTCGTGGGAAAGTATTGTAATTCTATAATTTGCAATGGCTACCTCAACTTTTAAGGAAATTTTATGAAACCAGGCATTCACCCAGATTACAAAGAAGTTGTTTTTGTTGATGTATCTAATAACTTCAGCTTTAAAACTCGTTCAACTATCGCTACTCGTGAAACTATCAAGTGGGAAGATGGTAATGAATATCCTCTCGCAAAAATCGAAACATCCTCTGAGTCACACCCTTTTTATACTGGTACTCAAAAAATCATGGATACTGCTGGTCGTGTTGAGAAATTCAAACAAAAGTTTGGTTCAAAAGCAAGTGGTAAATCATCTACTAAGAGTTAATCCTCTGTGTTTAATTCAAAGGCAGCCAGTTGGCTGCCTTTTTTATTCCTATGAGTAGAACATTAAAGCTTACCGCAGCAGCAACAGCAAGTATGCCGCGCCTCATTATGATCGCGCTAACTTTAATTTATGCTCTCTCAGGATTATTCCAACATGACCCTTGGAAAAATGATGATGCTGAAGGATTTGGGGTCATGTGGATGTTGGCGCACGGTCAAGTCCAAGATTGGTTATTTCCTCATATATCAGGTAGAGATATTTTAGTTGGTACCCCATTACCCTATTGGCTCGGTGCTTTATCCATTTATTACTTAGGTCCTATTATTGGCGAAATCAATGCAGCACGCCTCATATCGGGTTTGTGTTTTGTGGGAACCGCTCTGATTATTTGGTACTCCACCTATTTATTAGCAAGACGCAGCGAAGTGCAACCAATGGCATTTGCATTTGGTGGCGAACCAAGCCCAAAAGAATTCGGTAAAACAATAGCTGATGGTGCTCTCCTCATTTTCTTGGCGTGTATCGGTCTTGCAATTCGCGTACATGAAGCTTCGCCACTTGTAGTTGAGCTGTTAGGTGTAAGCCTTTTGCTCTATGGGACAATGCGTGGATTAGATAAACCCAAGCAAGGTGGACTAATTGCAGGTATCGCACTTGGTATCATTGCCCTATCTGGTAATTTATGGACATGTCTTTTCTTATATTTAGTATCTTTGTATAGCTTTTATTTAAGACGAAAACAAAATATTGTCGCTTGGTCTACTCCATTATTTCTTTGCTTGTCAGCTATTCTTTGTATTTGGCCATTACTTTGGATTTTAGGAGATGCAAACTCATCTCAAATTCAGGAAGCTCAAAAAGTTTGGTGGGGCGTTTTTCAATTCAAAAGCTTCATAACACTAAATACATTTGAGTTTTTTACCATTAATTTCTGGAGCTATACATGGCCAGTTTGGCCATTGTGTTTTTGGAGTTTTTACATCTGGGCCAAAAATGGACGTCAAGGTCTAAACACAACGCACTTAACAATCCCAGGCAGCATCCTTGTCACCGAAATTATCCTCTTTTTGTTTAATCAGGATTTAAGTGAACGCTATCTTATGCTATTAATTCCACCTATGGCAATCGTGGCAGCTTTTGGATTACCATTTTTGCGCCGCGGTCTCATTAGCTTCATAGATTGGCTTTCCTTACTATCTTTTACTCTTGTAGCAGGATTTATTTGGATCATCTGGTTTGCAAAATTAACTGGATATCCGCGTGTTACAGCAGATAATGTAACGCGTTACTTGCCTGGTTTTGTAGCACAGTTTCACTTAGTAGATTTGATCATCGCTCTGATCATTACTATTATTTGGATTTTAATTGTTCGTTGGCGTATGTCTCGCGCACCAAAAGTAATCTGGCGTTGTTTAGTCATTTCAGCATCTGGAACAACATTAATGTGGGTGTTACTAATGACCCTATGGTTGCCTACAATTAATTATGCAAAAACGTATAAGCCCGTTGCTCAACGATTTGCAAAAGCTCTACCAAATAATTTCAAATGTATTGATAGTAGTTTTCTAGGAGATGCTCAACTAGCTTCCTTTGTTTACTTTACTGGCTTACCACTGGAAGATAATCCAGAGTGTGATTTTATGCTGACACACTCCTCCGAAGAAGCTAAAGCCTCGGCCATTCTAAATCAACAACGCATTTCCTTAATTTGGGAAGATCGCCGCGATAGTGATAAAGATGAACGTTTAAAACTGTATAAAGTTGCCCCCTAATTAGGAATTCTATGACCCAATTTTTCTCACGTAAATTTCAACAATTACAACGTGATGTTCCCAAAATCATGAACTTAGCAATACCCATTCTCTTGGGTCAACTTGCGGTAATTACTTTTGGTGTTATGGATACAGCAATGACAGCCAGATTCTCTACTGATGATTTAGCAGCACTAGGAATGGCATCCTCCATATTTATCAGTATTTATGTTGGTTTAACAGGTATTTTGTCTGCACTTAACTCCATCGGAGGGCAATTATTTGGAGCTAATAAATACTTAGAAATCGGAGAAGATACACGCCAAACGCTTTGGCTTGCTATGTGCACCTCAGCCGTTGGTATTTTTGTTTTACTCCATCCAGGACTTTTTATAGCTCTAGGGGATGTATCACCTAGCATTGAAGCCAAAGCTCGTCTATATCTGGAGATCCTTGCTTTTGGAACTCCCGGAACAATGATTATGCGAACCTATATGGCTCTTCATAACGCAATTTCAAAACCAAAAGTGATTACTAAATTGCAAGTTATGGGACTTTGTTTAAAAATTCCTCTTAATTATTTATTTATCTTTGGAGGATTTGGAATTCCTGCAATGGGTGGACCAGGTTGTGCTCTCGCATCAGTGATTGTGCAATGGTTCTGGGTGATTTCTATCACTATCCTTATATGCACTCAAAAAAGTTATCAACCCTTTGGGATTTTCTCTAAATTTAGCCTACCCAATTGGCCACGTATTTGGAATATCTTAAAGCTTGGTGCTCCGATTGGTTTTAGCTATCTCATCGAGGTAACTTCCTTTGCATTTATGGCTTTATTTATTGCCCGCTTTGGCACGAGCGTACTAGCTGGTCATCAAATCATTGCAAATATGGGCACGGTTTTATATATGATCCCCTTGTCTTTGTCGATTGCAACAATGACAGTTATTGCTCAACATCTTGGTGCTAAGCAAACTGTTGATGCCGAACAAGTGGGCTGGTCAGCAGTCATGTTTATCACTACTGTTAGCGTTTGTCTTGGAGTGATTGTTTGGTTCCTTCAAGACTTCTTATTAGACTTGTATTCACCAAAACCAGAAGCACGACTCATGGCACAAAAGTTGTTTATCTTTATAGCAATCTATCAAATGGCAGATGCTTTACAAGTCACAGCTGCCTTTATCCTCAGAGGCTATAGAGTGGCGTTTTGGCCTATGTTGATTTATGCTGGATCTTTATGGGGAGTGGGACTTCTTGGAGGATATCTCATGGCATTTAACCATGTATCTTTTGTCCCTGAATTCTTCCACGGCGCTGCTGGCTTTTGGGCAGGCAATAGCATCAGCCTTGCAATTGCGGCATGTTTACTCTTAACTTTATTTAAATTTACAGCTAGAGAAATTCAACGAAAAGGTGTTGAACTACCTTTATAAAGGAAGTTCATTCAGGACGAATATTTTGCTTTTGAGCAACACGCGATAAACTCTCAATGTCTTTTGCAACTCTAGCTTTAAATTCATTAGGGCTACTAGCAAAGGGTTTACCGCCAAAATCAATGAGCCTTTGTCTAAAATCAGCGTCGTTAACAATAGCCCTCAACTCTTTGTTTATACGCTCAACAATAACTGGTGAAATATTCGCTGGTCCCGCTACACCTAGCCATGACTCATAAGTCACACTAGGATAATTATCAGCAACTGTCAAAACATTCGGGTATGGGCTAGATCCCCTTGGAGCTGTGGTAGCAAGTAATTTTACGCGCTTATCTTTCAATAAGGAGGCCGTTAAAGTCATTGTGTCAATCATCACATCTACACGACCAGCAAGTAACTCTTGAAATGGTTGTGTACCTCCTTTAAATGGAACATGAATCACATCTACTTTTGCTTCAGAAAATGTCCATTCACCCACAAGATGCATTGCAGATCCAACACCTACAGAAGAATAGGTGTACTTACCAGGCTCATTACGCGCCGCCTGAATAAAGTCAGTTAATGTATTAAATTTAGAGTCTGGTAAAACAGTAAAAGCAATCGGATAAGTAGTCACCATACCAATCCATGAAAAATCATTTACTGGGTCATATGAAAGTCCCTTAGTACGAATAGCCGCAGTACTAGCATGGGCACTAGGTGCAAAATAAAGCGTGTAACCATCAGGGTTTGCTTTAGCAGCAAGATCTGTAGCGATGGTACCGCCAGCCCCAGGATGATTCTCAACGACAACATTTTGACCAAGACGATCTCCTAACTGTTTTGCAACTAAGCGAGCAATAATGTCTGAACCACCACCAGGTGCATACCCTAAAAGCATTCTGATAGGCTTGATTGGCCAATTAGAATCTGAAGCTTTTTGTGCCCAAACATTTGAACTTAACAAAAGCCCCACTAAAAATAAAAAACTTGAATACTTTTTCATGACATCTTCCCTTATGGGTTCATTAAACCTTGCATTTTATTAAGCCAGTCTTGGCGTTGACAAAATCCAGGTCTTGAAGAGGCACTTTCATATGCAATAGCCATAATTTCATCTTCAGATAAATCAAAATCAATCATCTGACGTAAAGGCTGTTCGCAATACCAAGGTGTATCAAAAAAGATCTCAATACGATTACCTTCTGGATCCCTAAAATAAATCGACAAAGCATTACCATGACAAATACCGACTAAATCTTTAGTACCTGAGTTGGCGATTGCACGTTGACGAAACAACTTGAGGTAACTTAGATTAGGTACTCTGAACGATATTTGATTAATTGGATTGAAGCTTATAAGCGCTGGTCTACCATTGGCCATCACTATTTGATGATGTTCATTTTGATTTCGACTGAGAAAAACCAAATCCACATCACCTAATTTACCTTGATCGGTAATTTTAAAATCTAATACTTCTTGGTAATAAGATGACATGAGCTTAATATCATGTACTGCAAACCCCATGTGGCTAAGCTGAAGAGCGTCCTGCGGTAAAGCTTGTGTTGATGGCATAAAAACCTTATTCAGCTTTAATATTATTGTCTTTGATTAACTTGGTGTACTTCACTTTTTCTAAATCAAGGAACTTTTTAGTTTCTTCAGGTGTCGTTGGAACTGCTTCAACACCTAACTTAGCAAAACGATCTTTTACATCAGGCATCGCAAGAATTGTATGAAGTGCTTTGCTATAGGCCTCTTGAATAGGCTTTGGTGTACCAGCAGGTACAAAAGCTGCCCACCAATTAGTCGCCTCAACTCCCTCAATCCCTGATTCAGCGAAAGTAGGAATATCTGGAAACAAGGGAGAACGCTTTAGACTTGTAATTGCTAAAGGTCTGAGAGTTCCAGCAACAAGAAATTGTGCAGCAGGTTGGGCATCGGAAATAATCATATCGATTTGACTACCTAGTAAATCATTAATTGCTACCATGCCTCCCTTGTATGGAATCTCTTGCATTTTGATTTTAGTCTGACGCATGAGTAGTTCTGTAGACAACTGTGACAAACTACCTGGGCCACTTGTTCCGTAATTAATTGCGTTAGCTTTACTTGAAGCTTTGCGTAGAAGATCTTTTAAAGTTTTAAACTCTGACTTGGAGTTCACTACCAAAATATTCGGGCCAGAAGCTACCAGTGAAATCGGGACAAAATCTTTTTCCATACTATAGTTAACTTTGGATAACAAAGGATTAACCCCTGCTGGACCAAGATTACCGACAACCATCGTATAACCATCAGGTGCTTGCGTTGAAGCATATTCCATTCCGATAGAACCCGCAGCTCCAGCCTTGTTTTCAATAATCACAGGTTGGCCCCAAAGATCAGACAATTTCTGGCCTACTACTCGAGTAATTAAATCTGAACTACCTCCAGCTGGATAGGTCACAATTACTTTAACGGGCTTTGAGGGAAAATTTTGGGCTTGAATAATTCCTACGAAAAGTAATAAAAAAATAAATACGGTTTGCTGCATCAATAATTTATATTGTTTTACACAATATTTAGCAAGTTCTTCAATAGGAAGTAATTTCAAGATAATGTCTCCGTCATTTTGTTTATTTATAGTTTTTACAAACCTTATCGTTGTAAATTATACTAGCACAACAAGTAGTAATATTCGACTAAAAATACCCTAATTTAGAGACATCCTATGACGCAATTACCTCAAGCGAGCTCACAAGCTGATCAAACCCTTTCCAGAAATATGACCCTTCTTGCCCATCATGAACTTGGTGGTTTTGGTGGTCTAGGCGAAGGAATGGGATTGCAAATTACTAAGACTGGTCGTCGTATCATGTGGCTCGCTCACGAGTCAGCGCCTAAAAATTTCTCAGGAGTAGATGTTACTGATCCGAAAAATCCCAAACTAATCGTTCAAACAGATTTGCCACATATGCAGTTACGTTCGAACTCTCTAGATGTTTGGGGAGATATTCTTGCAGTTGCCTATCAGACACAAACAGTTGGTCTCAAACCTGCTGGAGTTGATTTGTTTGATGTAAGTGATCCAGAACATCCAAAACTATTATCCCACTTTGATTGCTCTGGCCCCCACTCTAGAGGTGTTCATGCCCTCTGGTTTGTCGATGGTAAATACATTCACATGTCTTCTGGATCTGGAGATTTTGAACCAACCCACCCTCTAGACGACCAGTTTTATCGCATCCTAGATGTGTCAGACCCTACAAATCCTGTGGAAGCTGGACGATGGTGGTATCCAGGTACTCGTGTAGGTGATGAAGCACCTCCACCCCCAAGACACCCAAAATTTGATACTGGATACCGTGTTCATAATTCCAATGTTTATCCAAGACAAGCAGACCGCGCTTACGTTGGTTACATCGACGGTGGTGCTTTTGTTTTGGATATTTCTGATATGAAAAATATTAAAGTGGTTTCTCATTGGAATCACTCTCCACCTCTTAATGGTTTTATCCATACAGTTCTTCCTCTCTTTGATAGAAATCTTTGGATGGTCAGTGATGAGTGTGTCCGTGATGATGGTGAAGATTGGCCAAAATTAGTTTGGGTCATTGATAGTCGAGATGAAAAAAATCCTGTTTCAATATCCACATTCCCAATGCCACCAGTTGAAGTATTCAGTAAACGTGGTGGCCGATATGGTGCTCACAATTTGCATGAAAACTTGCCAGTGCCTGGATCTTTCTATTCAGACACAATCATTATCGGTAGCTTTTTTAATGGCGGAATTCGTGTGTTTGACACAACTGATCCATATCGTGTAGAAGAAATTGCCTACTATGTTCCCGGAGCTCCTAAACTCTCTCCTGCAGGAGCTGTTCAAATCAATGACGTTTATGTAGATGAAAACGCAATTGTTTATGGTGTAGACCGTTTCGGCGGTGGACTGTATATCCTGGAGATGAATATCTAAGCAATGAATTTCAAGCGGGATGCTCTAGCTAGTAAAATTCCAGTAACTATCATTACTGGATTTTTAGGAAGTGGTAAAACAACCTTGATTTCAAAACTGGTGCGACAACCAGAAATGAACCGTGTCGCTCTAGTAATCAATGAGGTCGGTGAAATTGGTATCGATCACGACCTCGTTGCCAGCTCCACAGAAAACATTACTTTATTATCTAATGGTTGCATTTGCTGTTCAGTCAGAACAGATATGCAGGAAACTCTACGTGATCTATTTGCCAAGAGATCAGTTGGAGAGATTTTTGACTTTGATAGAATCATTATTGAAACTACTGGTCTAGCAGATCCTGCGCCAGTCCTTCAAACCCTTGTTAGTGATACTCTTTTAGAAGCTCAGTTTCGTTTTGATGGACTCGTTACTTTAGTTGATGCTGTAAATTTTCCACTTCTCAAAGATCAACAAAAAGAAATCGTCAAACAAATTGCTATTGCTGATAAGGTTTTGCTGACTAAAACAGATTTGATTGATTCAAGTAGTTTAGAAAAAGTTCAATCTGATATCCGAAAAATCAACGGCCAGGCACCAATCATATTAGTGACTCAAGGTCAGATAAATCCAAAAGAATTAATGTCTTTAGGTTTATCTACTTCAAAATCTAATGAAAAAATACTATCTTTTCTTGGGGAGAGCCCGAGTGAGGGGAAATACCTTGGTCAATTTATTCAAGCCCACGATTCAGAAATTAAAACGCTATCTTTACGCTTCAAGGAACCATTCACTTGGAAGGCCTTCTCTAGCGCCTTAGAACTACTAAGTAATTTACGTGGACCAGATCTTCTGCGTATGAAAGGTATTGTTAACGTAGATGGTAAACCTGTCGTTGTTCAAGGCGTTCAACATATTTTTCATCCACCCGTATATCTCAATGATTGGCCAAGCTCTGATTATGATACAAGGCTTGTTTTTATCACCAGAAACATTGAAGCCGAAACCATCAACACACTGTTTAAAACAGTGCGCGATTTAAACCACTAAACGTTTTTCCTCATCCAGGTCTGAATTTGCTGTTCGAGCGTTTGGTTTTCTTGAACGATTTTTTGATATGCAGCTTCATTCATTTGGCCACCGTTTTTAAGATGGGTATTAAGCTCAACATAAATAGCGTGTAAACGAACTGCACCTAACTGGCGAAGTAATCCACGTAAAACATGAACCACTGCACGACATTCTTCCCATTGCTTTTGCTCAATTGATTCTTGTAATAATTTTAAATAATTAGGCATTTCGTGTAAGGCCGCTTGCAAAATAACTGCAGCTAATTTTTTGTGATCATGCACAAAAGTTCTTAACCACTCTTCACTAAAAGTAAGTTCATCACGATTTTCTAATATTTTTTTGAGGGCAACTTCTGAGGAAGGTGGCACGTATTGGCTATAGTCAATCTTTTTTGACAATAAAAATTTATCAACGACCTTAGATAAAGTCTTGAGATCAGCTGGCTTATACATCACATCATCCATGCCAGCATCAGTACAACGCTTTATATCTTGTGCGTAATCAAACGCAGTAACCGCAATGATTGGGGTATGCTCCAGTTTTCTGACCTCTTCCCACTCACGAATAACAAGTGTCGCTTCAACGCCATCCATAACCGGCATTTTGACATCCATCAGAATGAAGTTAATCGTCGGATCAGCTTTAAAAATATCAACCGCCTCTTTACCATCACTAGCTTGCACTGTTTCAATTTGCAAAGTATCCAATAATGAGCATAAAACCAAGCGATTAGTTTTTATATCTTCGGCAATCAACACCTTACCCCTCATGGGCTTTGCATCTTCCTCATGAAACTCGTCGTATTGATTTTCTACAGTATTTTCGGTCAAAATAAATCCCAAAATGTTTAATAATTTAATGTTCTATATACTGGATTATATGCATTTATATTAATCAAATTCAACATTTCTAAAGGTAATGATGCTAAAGAACCTCATTGATGACACTAATTCTTTAATTCAAGAATCCACTATTGACCGCAGACACTTCTTGAAATCGGCCACATTCGGAAGTATTGGTTATGCTCTTGCGGCTGAACCTGTTTTTGCACAAACTGTTAAGACTGACTTTAATGGCCTTAAATGTTCTGATGAAATTGTTGCCTACCAAGACTCCAAACTTCCTATTTATGTTGCAAGACCTGAGAAATCAAATGGTCCTTTACCAGTAATGATTGTTGTTAGTGAGATATTTGGTGTTCATGAATATATTGCTGATGTCGCGAGACGCTTTGCGAAACTTGGCTACCTAGCTATAGCTCCAGAGTTTTTTTATCGTGTTGGGAATCCTCAACAAATAGGTACCATTGCGCAAATTCAAACTGATATCGTTGCTAAAACACCCGATGAACAAGTTCTAACTGATATCAAAGAAACGCTAAACTGGGCTAAAGATCATGGTGGTAGTAATACCAAAATCGGCATTAATGGTTTTTGTTGGGGTGGGCGCATTGTCTGGCTAGCTTGTGAGACTTTGCCTAATATCCGCGCAGGTGTAGCCTGGTATGGTCGGATCACCGGAGAAAAATCAGCTAATTTTCCTAACCATCCAATTGATCTAGCTTCGAAGCTAAAAGCGCCTGTTCTGGGTTTATATGGCGCTAAAGATGCCGGGATCTCAGTTGCAACAGTTGCAGCAATGCAAAATGCACTAAGCACTCAAAAAACCAATATTGCAGCTAAGCAAAGTCAATTTGTAGTGTATTCGAGTGCAGGACATGCATTCCATGCGGATTACAGAGCAACATATGTACCATCTGCTGCAAAAGATGGCTGGGAAAAAGCAATTGCTTGGTTTAAAGAAAAAGGCGTTTAGTCGTAAGATCGCTCTAAATAGCGTAAGCCCAAAAATACACCAAGAATAAATCCTGGAACAGTAATAAATGAGGACAGGGCTAAAGTGGACATTGCACTTAAGCCCTGACCAAATGTACATCCCAGCGCAGTAATACCTCCTACACCCATACAAGCTCCGCCAACTAGATGGTTGACTAAATCTTGTGTGTTTCCAAATCCTTGCAATCTCCATTGACCTGACAATAAGGAACTAATTAAAGAGCCTATAACAATTCCTAAGGCGATGACCATCGCAAAACTAATCGTTTTAGATGTGTCACTAAACAAGGTTAGATAATCTAACCAATAAGCTATTGGAGCCACTAAAGATGCACTCTCCATGCGACCACTATTCGACGCTAAAAAAACAGGCTCAAGAGTGTTTGGGTCCTCTGGAATAAAACCTAAATTTCCAGACACCCACCAAAATCCAATAATTGCAAAACCTACTAAAACACTAATCCACCACTGGCCTTCTTTTCTGAATATTTTGTCTCGAAAGGCAAAAAAGAATAGAACAATTGCGAACAGACTACTTAACACAATGGATAAAGTTAACTCATGCACTCCCAACCATGCACTCAATATACTTGGGATGTCTTGATGAGTTTTTAACTCAACAAATACACGATCAACAGAACTAACTCTTAGAACTCCAAATACACCACGAAGAGTCATTTGGGCAAAGATTCCCATAACTATAAGCACTACGAGAGATTTGAGATTACCACTACCTAAACGAACTAAATTTTTTGCACCACAACCAGATGCAATCGCCATGCCAAACCCAAATAATATTCCCCCAGTTATATGAGATAACCATAAAAATTTCGGATTGGTATAAATGGTTTGATGAATATCAATCAAAGAAAAAGAATATAAAAGACTTGTCCCTAGAATCGCTATTCCTAATGCAACACCCCATTGCTTTGCACGTACCCACGATTGCATCACAAATACATCGCTGATAGCACCCATAGAACAAAATTGGGTTCTTTGCATCCCAAAACCCAAAATAAATGAAATTGCAAATGTCGCTAAAAGAACGTACTGCTTTAATTGAATGATGTCCGTCATATTTGCTATTTTACAGACATCAAGAATCAAACTATAAATAGCAAGAGTTTCCAGTGGCGCTGGCGTTAACTACACGTTTATTTTGAATGGTAAAAGTAGTTCTACATTCACTTGTGTAACTGTAGCCTGGAGTTCCAGGTATTGGTCTTGTGAAAACTGCATCCCCCTGACGAATAAATTGAACTGAAGAAGGCGTCGGTGGCACATAGTTATTTCGTAAGTTATCGTATGTAATATATTTGGCTTTTTCAGTCTGATAACTACCGGAGGGGGCTCCCCAAGATGCAATTAAAGCATCTTCATCCGCCCCAACCCACTGTTGAATCATCTTGTTATATTTTTCATTGGATGCACATGAACATAAAAGTACACTGCAAATAAAAATCATCAACGCAGAAAAAATAGTTTTTTTCATAAGCTGCCTCATAGTGATATTTAAGATTGTAAAACCATTATGCTGATTTGATATGACATTCCCTCATAATTATTACAATTTCATCTTGAACAATTCCAAATTACTCTTCACAAAAATGTAATAAATCAAGTATTGAGTAGGGAATCGAGCCTTGGTAATTCGGCAATTTCCCAAAGTTTCTTAAACAAAACTTTCATCTCTTCTTCAGAGGCAGCACCACTAAACAAAGCTAAACGGAGTGCTTTGTCTTCGATTTCTACACGTGACAATGTATTACCGGGATCGCCTTTTGGCTCATCAACTCGACCATGTAAGATTCTTCCATCAATAGTTGTTACGATTACCTTGCCTATCCATTTTGCAGGATAAGCTTGGTCAACTTCAGTATCTAGTTGCATTGTAATTCGGTCAGCTAAGTCTTTAATTTGGGGATGATTAAAGTATCGATCAAATTCATTTAATCCGGCATAACCATATTGGGCAGCAAGAGCTAATACTGTCCCCATAGAAAACTTTGATTGATGAACAGTTGTAGGATTAACAACTGGTCCCAAGACATCAATTGCACCTTGATGAACCAAGGTTTGCACTTGTTGAACATCAGTAACCTGTAAGTTATTTTTTTGAATAACCTGTAACAAGGCATCTGCTGCAGGATGAGTATGTCTACAAGAGGCATGATATTTGAAAGAAGTTTCAACAAGTGCCCAACGTTGACCTAAGCGATCTGTCAATTTTGCGATATTGGAATCCGTAGACATGCCAGCCGCCATACCTTGAGACCCTTCTAATATTTTTTTAGCACCCGTAAAGCCTGCTTGTGCTAAATAGGCAGAAGATAACCCTGTACTTGCCGCATGCGCTGTATGGAGCTGCTTAGAGTCAGCAGCATCTTTGAGGAATTCCCAAAGACCAGCTGCTTGTGTGCCTGCTGATCCAAAAGCATGCAGCATCTGCTCTGGAGATAACCTTAAGAGTCGACCTACAGCGGCCGCCGCAGCTATGGTGCCAGCTGTTCCGGTTGTATGAAACACTTTATAGTGAGAGCGTCCAAGAAATTCACCGACCCGAATCCCTACTTCATAACCAGCAATACATGCAACTAAGAATTCTTCCCCACTACTTTGTAATGATTGCGCAACAGCTAAGGCTGGCGAAAATACTACCGTTGCTGGGTGAAATACTGATGCATTGTGAACGTCATCTTGCTCAACAACATGCGATGCAGCAGCATTGACCATCGATGCAAAAAAAGGTGTTGATCGTGAGCGATCGATAAGAACTTCTGATGCTCCTTGTTGTGGGCCCATTTGTTTTGCATATTGATTGATAATCTCTACTGCACGAGCCCCCTTTCCAGCTAATGCGGAACCAAACCAATCGACCAATAAATCTTCAGCTTTACGAAATACTTCATCAGGAATCATGGAAGCATTTAAATTAGCTGCAAATGATGCTAACTCTGCAGAGGCAAATTGTTCAGATACATTACTCATAGAGGTCTCACTTTATTTAATTAAGTTTTACTGTTTTTAAAACTTCAGTTAAGCGTTTATGCTCGGACTTCAAAAAAATATCAAACTCTTCAGGACTTCTTCCATCTACTTCAAATCCGTCTTTTTGCATCAGAGCTTTCATCTCCGGCTCTTGCAAAATTTGACGCATAGCTGTTTGAATTTTATTACGGATTTCTTTAGGAGTATTTGCAGGTGCAAACCACCCAAGCCATGTTCCTGCAATAATTAAATCACTAAAACCAGCTTCTTTAAATGTTGGTACTGTCGGAAAATCTGGAGAACGACTTTGTCCAGTAAACGCTACAGCACGAACCTTACCTGAACTAACGTAAGAATGCGCAATGGTCGGGGGCATAATCATAAAATCAACATCCCCTGCAACCACAGCAGCTAAAGCTCCAGGAGTTCCTTTAAAAGGGATATGTAAAGTTTGAATGCCTACACGTTGCGCAAAAATTTCACTTGCAACATGTAAAGCATTTCCCACACCTGGCGATGAATAATTAACGCCATTTTTTTTATCTTTGGCATACGCTATAAACTCTTGAAGCGTATTAGCTTTAATAGCTGGGTTGATGACCATTACATAACCTGTGCCAGTACCCATCAAGGTTATTGATGTGAAGTCCTTAAATACATCGTACCCAATGTTTTTATTCGCCACCGTATTAATTAAAAATGCAGGCGTAGTATGTAATAAAACATACCCATCCGGAGAAGCATTTTTAACAACTTGTGCACCAATGGCACCATTTGCCCCCACACGATTTTCTACAATAATATTAGTGTTGAGCGCTTTTTCTAATTTAACTGCCATCGACCGAGCAGTGGTATCAGAGGTGCCACCTGCCTCAAAAGGAACAATTAAATGTACAGGCTTATTGGGGTAATTAGACTGTGCCATCATAGAAAACGAAACACATGCCAAACCCGTCAAGAGAATGGTTTTGAAGATATTCTTCAAGTTAACTCTCCCTATTTTTGGAGACTACTTAAAAAATGCTCTACCATTTCTGAACGAGTTCCAATCCAAACATCATCAGCGCTTGTAGCAATTTCTAAAATTTTCTGAAAAGCACCTGCCCCAGCGGGTCTCCCAAATACATGAGCATGAACTGTTGGATCTATCTTTATTGCCCTTTTTTCCCAAACTCGAACATAATCCAACCAGTCTTGAAAAATCTCTACCATCGCTCTTGGTGGTTGACCATGTCGCATAAATAAAGGTAAATCATTAACTTCCATTGTTCCTGGTACTGCAACTATTGAACAATCTCCAAAATCCACCTTGTAAGGCAAATCATCATTTAATGTGTCGCTATGCCAAAGGTATCCCTCTTTAGCAAGTAATTTAGCTGTTCTTGGACTCGGGGTACTTCTTGGGCTAATCCATCCTTTAGGACGATATCCAATAACAGTAGAGATTAAATCAGTTGTTCTTCTGATGTTATCTATTTCTTGTTGCTCATCTAAATAAGCAGGAATAACGTCCATTGCATATGAATGCGCAACAATATCATGCCCAAGATCTGCAATTGCCTTTACCTCAGAAGGATATCGTTCAGCCATAATCCCACATACCAAAATGGAGGCTTTAATCTGATGTCTTTCAAATATTTCAAGAACACGATGTACACCACGACGATGGCCATATTCGGCCCAGCCAATAGCATTTAAATCTGCAATACCACCTTTTAGAGGGTTACCCATTGGGCCAATACCAGGCCAGTGACCATCTGACCACCACTCGTATGCCATACGAAAAACAATACCAATTTTTTTCTCGCCAGGCCATGTAAAGTTGTCTTGAGGGTGTATCTCAACCCCTCCTGCATGAATGTCATACATATGTGTCATTTTGTCTCCATTATTTTTTTATAACTACTTTTAATCTATTTCGACTAAGCACATACAACATCAAGGACAATTTATCCTTAGATATTTGATCAAAGTCTATCGATAATTAAGTATAACGAATGTTATACTTCCACCGAAAAGTTTAAACGCATTCTATTAAGAAAAGTATGGCTAAAGAAGACCTCATCAAACACTACACATCTCAAGGTTGGCAAACATTCACCGATGAGGGCTTTATGCAAATAGCCGGACCATTTTTCTATAAAGAAGATGGTTTAAATATGCATTTTTTATTTCCTACCGGTGACCAACATAAAAACCTGAGGGGTGTGGTGCAAGGTGGCGCTCTAATGACTTTCACAGATAGAGCATATGGCGCATTAGCTCGTCATGCTACTGGCATTAAAGCAACTGCCACCATACAGTTCAATTACAACTTTATTGATGCAGTACAACTTGGTGAAGTCGTTGAACTTACACCTCAGATCACTAAAGCAACCAAAAGTATGGTTTTCTTAAACGGTCAACTCATGGTTGGCGAAAGAATTGTTGGCTTTGCTACTGGGGTTTGGAAAAGATTTAATTAGATCCATCTTAACTTATCAAGTTGGATATTCTGCATCTCTTAAAGGCATTTGAAGAACTAAAATTTGTGCAGGTAATCCATGCGTTTCTATTTGAATATTTTGCAACTTTGGATAAGCGAATATATTTTCATTTTTAACCAGCTTAGTATCCTCAATATAAATTGTTCCCTGCATTGCAATCAAAAACACACCAGCAATATTTTGCGGAATACTTAACTGATACTGGTTTTCTGCTGGCATTTCTAGTACACTTACACCCAAAGTATTTTCCTGATGAATCCAAGACATGGTACTTTGACTAAGTGAACTTAACTCACTGAAGTCTTTCGTACGTATCGAAGGTGATGTGTAATGATGTTTAGGCCCTTTTTTTAAGTTCTCCATTTTTTCAGGTAAAAATTGAGCTCCTAAATCTCTAGACGCACGTAGGGTCAAATACTGCAAGCCTTGAGGACCAGCAATAATCGGACCATATCCAGTGAATGCTCCTGCATAATGGACTACATAAGGATTAACTGCATGTCGCCCAAAACTACCTGTTCCTTCAATAAAAACCTGAAATTGATTTTGAGTGTGGAAATGGAGTGGATTCGTTACAAGGGGTAATTGCTGAATTAAATAAGATTGTGGACAATTCTCTAAATCATCATGTTTATCAAAATAATCATGACGATAATATTTCAAACCGTTATCGTGCTCATGATAGGTAAATTGCTCATTTTCTTTGAGTGCGAACTTTAAAGCTTCTGTCATTCTATCTTCGCCCCAGATTCCCGCACACGTTGCCCCCATTTGACATATTCAACTTGAAGAAATTCATCAAATTCTGTCGGGCTCTTACTCATGAGTATTTCCGATCCAAGACCTTGAAGTCTTTTAATAATCTCTGGATCCTGCAATGCACTATTTAACTCTTTGTGTAATCTTTCCACAATTGGTTTTGGCGTGCCCGCCGGAGCAAATAAACCTAACCACGCTCCTCCATTAAAGCCTTTTAAACCTAATTCATCTAAAGTTGGTGTATCTGGTAAAAAAGAAGTGCGCGTTAATCCACCCGTTGCCAAAGCTTTGAGCTTACCAGCTTTAATGTGTGGCATCAATGTCAGTACCGTATCAAAAGTGACATCAACCTGTCCACCTATTACATCAGTTTGCGATTGTGAACTTCCCTTATAAGGAACATGCACCATCTTAATGCCCGCTTGACTGGTAAACATACTCATAAGCAAATGACTTGTTGCACCATTACCGATGGAAGCATAAGTGTATTTATCCGGTTCAGCTTTAGCTTTTTCGATCAAATCAGTGACATTTTGAATACCTGATTTAGGATTTGTAACCATTACATAAGGTAGCCAAGAAACCAAACCAATCGGTGCAAAACTTTTACGAGAATCATAGTTGAGTTTGCTGTAAAGGTGAGGATTCGTAGCAAATGGTGCCGTTGCACTCAATAACAAAGTGTGTCCATCAGGAGCCGCGACTGCAGCTACACCAGCTCCAAGGCTTCCACCCTGACCAGGGCGGTTGTCAATGATAAAAGATTTGCCAAATTTTGTTGCAAAGCGCTCTGCTAGAATTCTGGCAACAGTATCAGTTGCTGTTCCAGGTGGAAAGCCAACAACAATGGATACATTTTTTTCAGGATAACTACTTGAGTTTTGTGCCTGAATGCTTGAAATAGCAAAAAAACATAAGAAAAAAAGAAATACTTTTTTCATTTGAGTCCCCGTTTATTTTTATTACCTAAAGCTTAGCACAAGGAGGCTTTTCAAATGTGTAAAGTAATTAACGACCTCTTCCAGCAGCTTTTTTCATGACCTTTCCAGCACCTACCGGAGGTGGAGTTCGCTTAGACGATTTTGCATCACCCTTAGCATCCTTAGATTCAGGATGAGCAGCAGCGTGTTTTTTGGCGAGTGCCTCTTTGATACTTGAAGAAAATGATTTTTTAACTTCTGTCATGAAATACTCCTTATTCTTTTGACTTTGCACTTATCATCATATTCCATATCCTAAGGAATAGTGAGTAATATCTCAATAACTATAACTCAGAGGGGTTATAAGTTTTAATCAGCCTAGCATTACCAAGATCGTCAACTTGAATGAGCACCAACTCTCCAGATGAAGTATTTACCCCGGTATATGCCTGTATATTGACTTGGTGTGTAACCATTATCGTAGGCTTGCTTTGAGTATGTTGCCGATTGTCTAACATCCACTGCGTTAAACTTTTTTTGGCAGGAAGAGCATAATCCGACTCATTAAATGTAGATCCAATAGCATCTAATTTTTTCAATTTCCCTTTATTAAGATAAAAAGCAGTATCAACACATCGGCACCAAGGACTTGTATACACTTCAGCAGTTTGTATACCTTGCAGGGATAGCCACTGGCCAATTTTTTTTGCCTGATCAATTCCTTGTTGATTGAGGTTACGCTGGGTAGAACAATCGTCTAGTTTGAAATTGCTTGGATCCCCCACTCCAGGAGCGTAAGCATGACGCATCATTAAAACAACTCCAGGTTGTTTCATAAAATCAAATAACTCGCTAGCATGAGCAGGAACAATAAGCAAAATGGCAACAAGGGCCAATACATAGTAATAGCAATGCCGAAGAAATTGATTCATCTATATATTTTGAAAATGCTTTATGAAAATCGTGGGGGAGTCCCCCCACGTTTATAGCGTAGTTTTATTTCGTTGATGGCGCAACAACTTGAACCGCAATATTTTCAGTAATTACAGCTTCGATTTGATTACCCTTTTTAATGCCTTTTAAAATCTCTGGTCCAACAGACACGATGACAGTTTTGTAAGGGCCTTTTAATGTAACTGTATTATTTTTAGTATCAATAGCAACTACATCAGCAACTACTTTTACTTGATGCTCAATAATTCCAGCAGGCTTATCTCCAGATTGCGCTCTTGAGTAGGAAATAGTTTCTTGTCTTTCTTTAATACCATTATTTAGAACTTTGACGTCAGAGATGATGACTTTCATGATACTTAAAGTAACAATATCTCCCACTTTAATTTTGTCGAAGTTCTTTACTTCTTCGCCTAAAACAGCTTCTAACTCTCGACCTTCAGGACCAACAACAACTACTTTTCTAGTTTTTGGATCTATCGACTTAAATTTACCCTGAAATTGAACACCTTCCATCGCTTTCAGAACGCCTGGGCCCGCTTCAACAGCAATAATGGCCTGTGGTTGATTTTGCGCGATAGCTGGTTGAAAAGCCAATATAGTTGTTAATGCAATCGATGCTAAAACAATTTTTTTCATGTTATTTCTCTAGAAATGATTAAAAATTAAAATTTAATAATGTCACCAGGTTTCATTACTTTTACCTGGGTCTTAGTCTTACCTAATGCTTGAATGAATTCTTCAGGTGTACCGATGTTGTATGGATTTGTTTTATAGTGCATAGGAATTACAAACTTAGGCTTTAAGTAATCATTAATCGCCAATGCAGCTCCCTTGGGATCCATCGTAAAGTTTCCACCAATTGGTAACAACACTAAATCAGGATGATATCTTTTTTGAATCAAACTCATATCTGTAAATACATCCGTATCACCAGCATGGTAGATCGTAAAGCCATTTTCTAATTGAATAATAAATCCTAAAGGTTCACCACCCGGTAAACTTTCGTCTTTATCAGTCTGAGGATTTCTCCAAACATAAGTAGAAGAGTGCTCTGCATGAACAGCAGAAATTTTTACCCCAGGGATAGGAGAAACAGTTCCACCTTTATTCATTCGGGGTAGATTCTTCGCTGGCAACATAGCTAAATTCATGAGCGTTTGATTAAAGTCCCCAGGACCATACATTGGAGCATCATTCATCTTGGCAAGTTCAGGAGCATCAGCCATATGGTCCCAATGTGCATGCGTAACCAAAATCACATCGACTTTACCAATCTTTTCTAAATTCTTTAACTCCGGAGGCGTCACAGGATTTTTTAAAATCCACGGATCAACCATAATGACCTTGCCACTTTGAGTAGTGATTTTGAATGCAGACTGACCATACCACTGCAACTCAACTGAATTTTGAGCATTAACATGCGCGAATTGAAAAAGTGCAATAGAACAGACTATAAGTCGTATAAGTTTTTGCATAGTTTTCTCCTTAATTTTTTAATTTAGACAATTTACTATTCCATGATGATAGTGTATATATCATGCATAATATGTTTCAAAGCATAATAAATTAAGGAGATCATTGATGTCAGTCACTATGTATGGATTTTGGAGATCATTAGCTGCATTTCGTGTTCGGGCTGCTCTTAACTACAAAGAAATTCCTTTTAATGAAAAAATCATCGACCTTGTCCAAGGCGATCAATTTTCCGATGATTATCATGCTTTAAACCCACAGCACGTCATCCCTCTACTCGATCATGATGGTAAGCATATTACCCAGTCTTTAACTATTCTTGAATATATAGAACAAACTTGGCCACAAAACACCATCATGCCAAAAGATGCCTATTTACAATCTTATGTTCGATCAATTTCCCTCATTACTATTGCCGACACACACCCTTTAGTAGTTCCTAGAGTGCGTGGATTTTTACACAAAACTTATGGCCAAGATGAGGCTGGCCAAGGCGCATGGGCAAGACATTGGTTAAATGAAGGAAGTAAAGCAATAGAAGCTAGACTTATCAATGAAAAACTGTCTGGGAAATATACCTTAGGTGATGAGATTACACTCGCTGATTTTGCATTGTGTTCACATGTCATTGGAGCAAGATTATTTGAAGCTGATTTAAGCCTTGCACCTCGATTAGTTGAAATAGCTAACCATTGCCTAGAATTAGATGCATTTGGTAAAGCACACCCTCTCAAACAACCAGGTGCTCCTATCAAGAAATAAATTCTTGTATGAAATATCGCTGATGATGGAAAAGATCTTTAAAAGTGGTTACATCAAGAAAATAGATTATGACTCTAAAGAGTCTGTTTTAGAAATCACTTTCGAGAACTTTAATTGTCTTGCTTATAAAGGTGTACCGAATTGGGTCTTTGAGAAAATGAGCCGTGATCCGAGTCCAAAATCTTTTTGGGAGGATCACATCAAAGATGAATACACTCCTACAAGTCCAAAGAAAAAATCATCTTCTAACAATTTAGACGCTCTTAACAATCTCTTCGGAAATTCTTGATCTTAGATTTAATCAAAGATTTTAAATTTATAGGATTACTTTAGGTGATACGTGATGACTAGCGATTAACCATTGCCCATCTCTCAAAACAATAATATGCGTTATTCGTACCTCTAATGGGTCGGTTTGATGACGTAAGAATTTAGCAGTACCAGCCATACTGATGACATCAGACGTTAATTGAACTAAATATTCAGAAGTAAACTCTACTCCTTTGTACAAACCTTTTGGCAATTGTTCAAAATAGCTTTGAACAGCCTCTCGCCCGACAAAGGGGGGAATAGCACTCCCAAATAAGACCGCATCTTGGGTATAGTTTTGGGCCATTGCTTTTGGACTAAGCGGTGTAAAACTTTTAGACCAACGTTCATGAACTTGCGAAATAATTTCTTGTAAATTGAAATGTTCCATAAAATGGTGTCTCAACATATGATTTGATTAATAGGATTAAACCATGAATTTAATTTCATCGATTTGCGATAATAAGTTCAAGAAAGCACAAATATGACTAATCTTCTTCAGGGTTTTACAGCTCACACTTTTACTTATACTCATCCAAGTGATGGGGAAATCACTATTGCCTATCAAAGGGCAGGCAATGGTCCCCCTCTCCTCTTATTGCACGGTTTTCCACAAACTAAAATCATTTGGCATTTAGTAGCCCCAAGACTAAGTGAACACTTTACTGTAATTGCTAGTGATTTGCGTGGCTATGGTGAATCTTCTAAACCCAGCGGAAACGCAGATCATTCAAACTACTCCAAACGGTCTATGGCTCAAGATCAAGTCTCTTTGATGAAACATCTAGGTTTTGATCAATTTCGTGTTCTAGGCCATGATCGTGGTGGTCGTGTAGCACATCGCTTAGCAATGGATCATTCAAATAATGTTAGCCAATTAATGGTTTTAGATATATCTCCCACATTAGCTATGTATGAGCAAACCTCAATGGCTTTCGCACAAGGATATTGGCATTGGTTTTTCTTAATTCAAAAAGCACCAATTCCAGAAACTATGATTGGGGCTAACGTGGAATTTTTCCTTAAACAATTTATGGGCGGAAGATTTGCTGGTCTTGGTATCTTTAAAGACTATTGCTGGCAAGAATACTTAACAACGATGCAAAATCCTGCTGCTTTGCATGCTATGTGCGAGGATTACAGAGCAGCTTCAACAATTGATTTAGAACACGATCGTGCAGATCGATCATCTAACAAAGTTTTAGATATTCCGTTAAGAGTTTTATGGGGTGAACATGGTTTAGTCAATGCTTGCTTTAAACCACTGCAAGATTGGGGTAAGGTAGCAAACAATGTGACCGGAAGAACAGTTTCGAGTGGACATTATGTTCCAGAAGAAGCTCCCGATGAACTACTCGAAGAAGCATTGAAATTCTTTCAGTAAATCTTATGTGTATTAGCTTTCAGAATACTTTTAATCAGGTTTGGGTAAAAAAGAATTTAAATGTTACCCTGCCCTCTGATTATCCCGTGGAAGCTTTTCCGGGATATAAGGCTCCACTGGTTTTGAAGAGTCATAAGTCCGGTAGGATAGCCTGTGGTGTTGCAGAGTTTGGATTGATACCTCATTGGTCAAAAGATAAAAAAATTCAAAAGCATACTTATAACGCTCGTTTTGAGACAATCGATTCCAAACCATCCTACCGAACAGCTTGGAGTTCAAGACATTTTGGACTTGCATTAATGGACTCTTTTTACGAACCCCTATACAGCAATGGAAAGTCCACACGAACCGCGATACGCTCAACCAATAGAGAACCTCTCGGTGTGGCGTGTATCTGGGATACTTGGAAGCCTAGCGAACAAGAGGAAACCATAACTAGCTTTTCTTTAATTACTATTAATGCAGATGAGCATCCCATCATGAAGTCTTTCCATAAGCCAGGTGATGAAAAAAGGACCATCGTTTGCCTAAAACCAAAATATTTTCAAGATTGGCTTAATGCTACTATTGAAGATGCCCACCAACTATTGCAGTTAGATACCATGCTTGATTTGGAGTGAATAATGACTGTTAGATCAATCTTAAAAATGGGGGAGCCACTCTTACTCCAAGAAGCCGCTCTAGTCCCAGTTGAAAAAATAAGCTCTCCTGAAATCCAAAATATCATTCAGGATATGCTAGATACAATGAAAGCTGCCAATGGCGCCGGACTTGCCGCACCGCAAATTGGTATACCACTTCAAATTGTTGTATTTGGTTTCGAATCAAACAGTCGATACCCGAATGAAGCGCCAATACCTCAGACAATTCTGATTAATCCGACTATCACCCCACTAGAAAACACACAGGAAGATGGTTGGGAAGGTTGCCTGTCGGTTCCAGGTCTTAGAGGGCTTGTTCCGAGGTATACATCCATTAGATATCAAGGATATGATGAGAAGGGTGAGATCATCGATAGAATTGTTAAAGGGTTTCATGCACGAGTTGTACAACATGAGTGTGATCATTTAGCAGGAAAACTTTACCCAACACGTATCAAAGATATGACAAAGTTTGGTTTTACAGAAGTGCTTTTTCCAAATTTATAAACGATTCATCATCATTTTTTGAAATGATTTATAGTAGAAAAAACTACAGGGGACTAGTATGCAAATAACTGTCAATAATCAGGTTCACAATATTGATGTTGAACCAAACATGCCTCTATTGTGGGCAATCCGTGAAATCATCGGACTTAC